>Ga0268263_1000725_pt1 | contig 41083 bp, 39 predicted proteins | sample Biomet5_FD_190358 | JGI IMG/M metagenome (GOLD analysis project Ga0268263, IMG submission 190358) | Microbial communities from bioreactor (seeded with sewage sludge) at LBNL, California, USA - Biofuel metagenome 5 (SPAdes) (version 4) | ecosystem: Engineered > Bioreactor > Anaerobic >... | reverse complement strand
AAATATCAGCCAGAACATACCGGATTGTAAAGACACAAAAAGTCCTTGCTATCACCGACAGCAAGGACTTAACTGGAATCTTTGGAAACTACTTGGATCAGGTTATGGCGGAGGCGTGTGTGAATCGAACACACCGGGACCGGCGTTACCGACCCCCACCGGATTTGAAGTCCGGGCCCAGCACCAGCTGAAACTCGCCTCCGTATGTACTGATTTGGTAGATTAACAGAAAGGACTCATAATTTCAACGGTCAAATCAATGATTGATCCTTTCAAGTATAAGTTTTCTTCTGTCAGCATGGTCTGAAACGTCCCAGCATGAATTTATATACGGCATTGCAGATTTAAGCTGATCATCAGAGTTGTAATGTATTTCTATGACAGTATCACCTCTATTTAATGGATCGCCTGTTTTTGCGCATAATTTTACTGCAACCGCAGGATCTATGGTGTCCTCTTTTCTCAGGCGCCCTCCGCCAAGTGCCCTTAGCCCTTCACCAACCGACAGCGCATCAAGCTTTGAAAGATAGCCGGTCTTTTCTGCTTTAATTTTATATACAAATTTTGCCGACGGCAATATCTTTTCAGGCTCTTCGCAAACAAGGCCGTTTCCGCCCTGCGCCTCAACCAGCTCTCTGAATTTATTAAGGGCCGTGCCATTATCAAGCGATTTTTCACACACAGAGAAGCCCTCTTCGTAAGTTTTGCATAATCCGGACATAGCAAGCATATATCCGCCTAAATTGATACACAGCTCCCTTGTGTCCTCGGGGCCGCAGCCCTTAAGAACCTGTATTGCTTCCAGCACCTCGGCGGCATTGCCTACCCATTCACCAAGCGGCTGTTCCATGTCTGTAATGACGGCAGTACATATTTTTCCAAGTTTTTCTGATATCTGGACAAGTTTTCTGGCAAGTTTCTCTGCCTCATCCTTACTGCGCATAAAAGCGCCGCTGCCCGATTTAACATCAAACAGATACCCGTATGCTCCTCCTGCAAGTTTTTTACTTACAATGCTCGTCGTAATCAGCGGCACTGAGGGAACGGTACCGGTAACGTCACGCAGCTTATAGAACCTGCCCTCAGCCGGGGCCAGATTTGCCGAATGTCCAGATATTGCACAGCCTATGGCTGAAACCTGTGCCCTGAAACTTTCATTGTCGAGGCTTAGCTGCATCCCGGGTATGGATTTAAGCTTATCCACTGTCCCTCCAGTATATCCGAGGCCCGGACCGCTTAATTTTGATATTTTGGCTCCGCAGGAGGCCACGAGCGGTACAAGAACGAGTGTGGTCTTATCTCCCACACCGCCTGTGCTGTGTTTATCTATTATCTTGTGCTCAGCAGGGTAATGCAGCATCTCTCCTGAATGCGCAAGCGCTTCTGTCAGAAACATTATTTCATCGTCATCAAGGCCGTTGAGAAAAGCAGCCATAAGCCATGCTGAAAGCTGATAATCCGGCATACTGCCGTCCATTACCGCTTCCACGAGCCCGTTTATTTCCCCGCGGCTGTGAAACTTTCCGTCTCGCTTTTTCTCTATGAATTCTACAGCGTTGAACATCATTATTTGATCTCTTTGATAAATGCAGTAATAAGCCTGCATATAGAATCTGAAGCTTTATCCATCGTATCAAGCACTTCCTGGTGCGTAAGCTTGTTATTTGTTATACCGGCAGCATAATTTGCGACACAGGATATACCGCAGACTTTTATGCCCATATGGTTTGCCACGATAACTTCAGGCACAGTGGACATACCTACAAGGTCCGCTCCTAATATTCTTGCCATCCTTATTTCAGCCGGGGTTTCAAATGAAGGACCGCTGAAAGCTATATAAACGCCCTCGCCGATCCTTATGCATTCTTTTTCGGCAGCTGTCATTAACTTCTGACGCAGTTCCGGATCGTAGGCGGATGTCATATCAGGGAACCGCGGACCGAAGTCATCGCAGTTTTCACCTATAAGCGGGTTGGTTCCCATGTAATTTATGTGATCTGTTATCGCTACTATAGTGCCGGGTTTTATATCGGTGTTCACAGCTCCTGAAGCATTTGTGGCAACAACAGCCTTTATCCCCATAGCTCCGAGGACACGTAATGGAAATGTGACTTCCTTCATACCATATCCTTCATAATAATGAACTCGGCCCTGCATTATAGCAGTATACCGGCCCTGGATATTCCCGAATACAAGTTTCCCTGCATGTCCAGGTGCCGTAGATCTTGGCCAGTACGGTATATCTTCATATGGTATGACTATTTTATCCTCAGTTTTCTCCGCAAGCCTTCCAAGGCCTGAGCCAAGTATTACAGCAATATCAGGACTGGCTTTTATAATTTTTTCAATATAACCGACAGCTTCTGCAATTTTTTCCGAGTAAAGCATTCTTTCATTGCCTCCCGACAAGGGTATGTTATTGATCTGTTATTGTCTTTATCCACGTACCTGCATTTTTTGACATATCTGCAGCAATTCATATATATTGGCCGTTATTGTTTTTTCATATATGCACAGCATGCTATGCCCTGGGGTGGAATTTATCATATACATCGCGTATCTCAAGATCAAGATGCGTATATTTTTCAGTTGTCATGATTGAGGAATGTCCCAAAATTTCCTGCAGTGTCCTTTGGTCCATTCCGTTCCGCAGCAAATGGGTGGCAAATGTATGCCTGAGTATATGCGGATGGAGTCTTGAAACAGGTATGCCCGCAATTATGCCGCGCTTTCTCATTATATGCCACAGGAATTCCCTCTTCATCTGCCTGCCGGTCCTTGTCAAAAATAGCCAGGGCAGTCCCAGTTTATCCATTTGCGGCCTGTGATCTTCTATATATTCCCCCACGACCTTCCTGACTGCCCCAAGATAAGGTACGCTTCGCTGTTTACCGCCTTTTCCGCATACATATATCTGACCGCCGGTTTTGTTTATGTCCTTCAATTTTATGCTGCATAGTTCGGAAGCTCTCATTCCGGCACCGTAAGCGAGTTCGATTACAGCCCTGTCTCTTTTGCCTATGGGAGTCCCGTCCTCACATGCATTTATTATCCGCTGTATTTCATTCTCAGTCATTACCTGAGGCAGTTTGTCATCAACCTTTGGAAGCGGGTCAAGCTTAGGCATCGCCGGTAGCTCTCCGTCGTAAACAAGATAACCTGTAAAGGAACCCAGAACTGCCGCATTCCTCTGGACCGTGCTTTTAGACATCCCCTTTGCAGATTGTTCACATAAGAATCTGGAAATATTTTCTGCACACAGATTTCCGGGATCAAGATTCATTTTTGTACAATATGCATTCCATGATTTAATATCGGAAATATAAGCCTTTACAGTATTCTGACTGCAGTAGCGTTCAAGCTGCAGATAATCCCTGAATCTTTCAACAGCTTCATTAAAAGCAATATGGTTGGCATCATTTGCAGCTGACATTATTTTCAGCTCTTAAAGCCGCATACCAGCATGCTGCCGTAATCGTCTTTCCATCCGAAATTTCACCTGATTTTATCATCAGCTTTATCTTTTCAGGCGAAAATTTAAAAACCGTAATATCCTCATCTTCATCTTGGGGCAGTTTAGACGCAGTTAAATCAGTTGCATAGTAAATATATATTTTTTCTGTTGAATATCCTGGAGAGGGATAAAAATCAAGCACTTTTTCAATTCTGCCCGGCTTATAGCCTATTTCCTCCTGCAGTTCCCTTATTGCCGTATCAAGCGGTTCCTCACCCTGCTCCACTATGCCTGCAGGTATTTCATATAATTCATCATCGACTGCATGACGATACTGCGAGACAAGAAAAACGTTGCCTTCTACATCTACCGGAAGGACAGCAACGGCAGGTTTATGTATGACTACCTCCCTGATTTTTTCCTGACCTGATGAAAATTTTACACGGTCAACGCGCAGATCAAGGATTTTCCCGCTGTACAGATCCTGATGCGATACGATGTTCCCTGTCATATGGCTGTCCTTAACTGTTCCCATTTGCAAACATCTCCTCAAGCGAGGATATCGCCGATCTTAAGGCGGCTTCCGCAAAGCCACACTTCGGCACTTTGGATTTTTTTACCTTCAGGCTGTACCGTTATAAGCTTCAGTGCGCCGTTTCCGCAGGCGATTACCGGCATCCCTTGCTCCGTTCCTGTAAAGGAGCCTGGAACGCCGTTCTTGTTTACAGGAACTGACTTAAGTATCCTCATCCTTTTGCCCTTAAAAAAACAATATGACCCTGGAGAAACATTAAGTGCACGCACACGGTTGAAAATTTTCATGGAATCATCTTCCCAGTTTATTTTCCCCTCGGATTTATCTATTTTGGGTGCCATTGAAATATTTGAAGACGACTGAGGTGTAAAAATCCACTTATCTGTCTGTACGTCACAAATATAGTGCGTAAGTATGTCCATACCTATCTTTGAACATTTTTCCAGTAATGAAGCCGCATCGTCTTCCATATCTATACTGACTTTTTTCTGAGCAAGGACCGGACCTGAATCCATGCCTTCATCAAGCCTGAAGACAGTGACGCCTGTTTCTGAAAGCCCGTCCATTATAGCTCTTTGGACCGGTGCGGAACCGCGGTAAGCCGGCAGCATCGACGGATGGATATTCACACATCCAAGCGGAGGCATGCCTAAAAGAGGCTCTTTTATCATATGTCCGAAATCTATCACAAGAATAATGTCGGGAAGATTTTCAGATATCCATTGAAGCCGTTCAGAGTCTGAGGAAATTTTATCAGTGGTGAAGCATGGCAGTGAAAGATCCTCAGCTGTCTCATAAACAGGGGTCTGGCAGAGCTGCATACCTCTTCCTGATGGTTTGGGCGAATTAGTTATCACCCATTCAGGTCTTATTTTTTTTGCCAGCAGCTTAAGACACGAAGCGGCAAAACGGCCTGAGCCGCAAAACCCTACTTTCATAACTTTTCTCCTGCCCTCTTTGCAATCCGTTTTTTCATGAACTGCCTCTTCAGCGGGGATACTCTGTCTATAAGGAGCTTACCGTCAAGATGGTCTATTTCATGTGAAAATACACATGAAAGGAATCCTTCGACAGAATGTTCATGCTCAGTTCCGTTTTCATCGTAATACCTGACGGACATTGATTCAGGAGATTCTACTTTTTCATATATCCCGGGGAAACTGAGACATCCTTCCTCGTTTACGGCCATGCCTTTTTTTTCAAGTATTTCAGGGTTTACAAGCACAAATTTTTCACCATGGTAATCTATAACTATAATTTTTTTCGTTATGCCGACCTGAGGTCCTGCAAGACCTATGCCGTCAGAAGCATACATCGTATCCCACATATCTCTGATTACTTCCCTGAGCTCATTATCGAATATATCGATTTTCTCTGTAGGTTCTCTAAGTATAGGATCAGGGTATACACAAACTTTTCTTACCGCCATATCTGAATCGCCCCCGTAAAAACAGCTATTCCTGTTGCTTTATGCTCATGCTGACCTAACGATACATTATTATATCCTTGTATATTCTACCAGAAATCCCCGTGCCTGATTAAACATGCACGGGGATTTCAGCTAAACATTTAATTTTGTTCAGAAAGATTTATGCTTCGGTACTGCCGTTCTGTTTAAGGAAATCACCGATGGTCACATTAGCTTCTTCCTGTGGAAATGCATTGGCCTGTGAAGATGGCTTTCTCTTATCCCCGTCCTGGCGGCGGCGGCGCGGATGTTCATCTTTTTTCTGTCCGTCAGCCTGTGACGATTCCTCTCTGGAAGCGCGTTTTACAGGCTCTTCGTTCGCCGGGCGCAGGCTCAGGCGTATACGGCGCTCCTGGGGATTGACCTCAAGAACTCTTGCGGTCACTTCCTGGCCCTCTGAGAGGATTTCCTTGGGATTTTCAATTCTATGCTGACTAAGCTGCGATATATGTATGAGTCCCTCTATACCGTCCTCAAGTTCAACAAATGCACCAAAATCTGCAAGTCTTACCACTTTTACAGGAATCTCTGAATCCTTCTTGTATTTTTCCGCAGCATCTTTCCACGGATCATTAAGCTGTTTGTAACCAAGGCTTATACGCTTGCGGTTGGTATCGACTTCCAAAATGGAAACTTCGACTTTCTGTCCTTTTTTAAGTACTTCCTTGGGGTGCTTGATTCTTGTCCAGCTGAGGTCGCCTATATGGATAAGCCCCTCTATCCCTGGCTCTATCTCAACAAAAGCTCCGAAATCCGTCAGGTTGGTAACCGTACCGTCTGTCGTCATACCAGGCGTCCAGCGCTCGGCAACGGAGTTCCACGGATCATCAAGGGTCTGTCTGATGCTTAGGGATATCCTGTTATTTTCCTTGTCGATGCCGATGACCTTAACCTTTACGTGGTCACCCTTTGAAACGATATCCTTTGCTTTTGCGTTGCGCTGCCATGAAAGCTCGCTTACGTGCACCAGCCCCTCCATTGCTCCAAGGTTGACAAAAACACCGAACGATGTGATGCTGCTTACATCACCCTCAAGGATATCACCCTCATTGACATTCTCATAGAACGAATCACGCAGTCCGACCATTTCAGACTCAATAAGGCTGCGGCGCGAAAAAACAAGACGGCGTTTGCGGCGGTCCTTCTCTATAAGCTTGACCGGGAAATCCTGGCCGACAAGACGTCCGGGATTTACTCCGCGGCCCTCTTCGGCAAGGTGCGAAATAGGGATAAATCCTTCTATTCCATAGCAGCTGACTATGAGTCCGCCTTTTACTTTGCGGATACCTTTGACAATTATAGACTCATCTTTCGCTGCTTCTTCCTCAAGCTTGTTCCAGCGTTCGTCGAATTCGCAGCGCCAGCGGCTCAGACCAAGCTGCGCCTCTTCACCCTGTCCGATACTCGTTATCTGTACCTTGACTTTTGTACCGTTTTCAGGTTCAGGCATATCTTCGACCAGTACCCTGTGGGTCCATTCGCCGCGCGGGAGGAACCCCTCGCATTTGTAACCTACGTCTACAAGCCAGCCGTCTTCACGCGTGTCAACAATTGTACCCTCTACGATCTTGCCGCGGTGGAAATCTCCCATCACGTCAAACTGCTGCATCATTTCTTCCATCGTTTCTTCTTTTTCCGGTGCTGCCTGTGTTTTCATTTCATCTTCTGTACGAAGCTCGTCAACCATACCCAACATCCTCCTGCTTAGATCATGTTTAATTTTTGGATCAGATCTTTTATTAGCCAATCGGGTGTGCTTCCGCCCGCAGCTATTCCGATGTCATTCTTATTTATCAGCCACCCCCTGTCAAGTTCTCCGAAATGTTCAATCCAAATAGTCGGGACTCCTGAATATTTTGCTATTTCTGTAAGCTTCCTTGTATTTGCACTGTTGCGGCCACCAAGAACTATTATCCCGTCAACTTCAGATGCAAGACGGCATACTGATTCCTGACTGGCAAGAGTAGCTTTGCATATTGTATTATATACCTTAATCTCCGGTGAAACAGATACAAAAGAACTTACCAGACTCACAAACGATGCAACTTTCTGCGTGGTCTGGCTCAATATGCCGCATCTGCGTCCTTTTACATTATCGGGAATTTCATCACCGGATGAAAGGACTATAACCTCTCCGTCAACGTACCCTACAATTCCCTTTACTTCAGGATGCCTCTTATCGCCAGATATTACCACTACATAGCCCTCTTTGGAAAGGTCCTTTGCCCTTTCTTGCGCATTTTTTACAAAAGGACAAGTGCCGTCCACCATCAATGAGCTTCTTTTACGAAGTGCGCTGTATTCGGCAGGAGTAACACCATGTGCACGTACAAAAGACACCGCGCCCTGCGGGACCTGTTCAGGCGATTCGACGACTATAAGTCCGAGCCTTTCCAGACGCTCTATTTCCTGCGGATTATGGATCGGGCTGCCGAGTGAATATACATGGTCCGAACGTGACAGCTCATCCTCAAGTGTCGTTATAGCTCTTTTTACGCCGAAACATAATCCGGTGGGTTCGGCAATATGAATTTTCATAAATCTGCAACCTCCACTCCAATATGCCTTAAGCATATCGGAAGTACGTCTTCCAGTGCCTCGGCCGACGTTTTAGAATCAAAGTCATACCATACGGCAGGAGTGAAATGCTTGAACCATGTCATCTGCCTGCGTGAAAATGCCTTGGTCGAGCGTACGTCACCTGCAAGAGCTTCTTCAAATGTGATTTCGCCTCTGACATATCTGACCAGCTCCCTGTATCCGAATCCCTGCAGAGCAGGCAGCTTGGGCGAAAATCCTTTAGCGAGGAGCCATTCAACTTCCTCTGCATATCCGTTTGCAAACTGAGACCTGACGCGATCCTCAATATTCCTGTATAAATTGGCCCTGCTGCGGGTAAGCCCTATATACAGCACATCATAATTTGAATCTATCCTTTTCTGGTTTTCATACCAGTATGTCGAAGGGCGTCCAGTTATCCTGTATATTTCAAGCGCACGCATTATCCTCACCGGGTCGTTGGGATGGATTTTCCTTGATGCGGCAGGATCGATCTGCTGCAGTTCACTGTGCAGCGCTGACAGTCCTTTTTCTTTTATTTCCGATTCAAGCTGAATTCTTACGTCATAATCTTTCGGAAGATTTTCAGAAAGCGAGCCGCAAAGGGCCTTGTAATAAAATGCGGTCCCGCCTATCATAAGCGGAATTTTCCCTCTTGCCTTTATCCTCCTTACAGCATCCGACGCCTGAGACGCAAAATCAGCAGCCGAAAATATCTGATCAGGATCTGCAACATCTATGATATGGTGCAGTATTTCTCTTCTTATCTGCTGCGATACTTTATCTGTTCCTACATCAAGATAACGGTATACCTGTCTTGAGTCTACGGATATTATTTCCGCCGACAGTTTTGCCGCAAGCTCAAGGCTGAACACGGTCTTACCTACCGCAGTAGGCCCGATTATAGCGATGAGCGGAATTTTAGATTCGTCAGCACATGTTATTTCTTTCATTATCTTTCAAACCACTCTTCAAGCTTTTTGTTGTCCATAATAAATATAGTAGGCCTGCCGTGCGGGCAGGTATATGGAACACGGCAGTGTTCGAGCCTTTCAAGCAATGCTTCCGCCTCTTCCTTTTCGAATCTCTGTCCAAGTTTTACGGCATCCCTGCATGCAAGCCTGGCCAGCCTCCACCAGACTTCCCTGTCACGTTTTGAAGGATCATGTTCAGTTTCTATGCCGCGAATTGCAGAACGCAGCATATCAAGCGGGGAAAGCCTACCTTTCCCCTGTAAAAGCGGCACTCCTGTAAGATGTGCCCCGTCATCCCTGAATCCCAGCCTGTTCAGGTCTTCCCTGTCCAGGGCAATCTCAGGGAGGAGCGCGCCGGGAATCTCAACAGGTACTGCCAGATTCTGTGTAACAACATTATCACTGAATGATTCCGATATTTCCTCAAAAAGTATCCTTTCATGCGCTGCATGAGGGTCTATTATTGCCACACCATCTGTAAAATCAAAAATTAGGAAGCCTTTGGACGTCTGTCCGATATAATTCTTCCTGTTTTCAAAACCATAGCCGGGTTCCTGGGTCTCTGAGGGGAAAAATACATGCTCCTCCGAACTTGCAACACGGCTTTCGGATGTTCTGTCTTCCTTCTTCCAAGGGTATGGACTCAAAAGATATTGTGACCTGTCTGAAAAATTACTGCGGATATTCGGTTCCGTTCCTGCCTGGAATATATTTGGCTCAATATCAGCACCGGTTTTTTCGGATGAAAACCTCCGTGCAAAAATGCTCTGGCTGCTGTCGTAAACCAGCTTGAATACTTCCTGTGAACGCCTGAAACGTACTTCTTCCTTTGTAGGATGGATATTGACATCAAGCTGTTCAGGCGGCATATCGATAATAACGACCCATTCACCGTGCGCAGCGCAATCTCCGCTGCATATTGCAGCCTTGACAGTCGAGTCCTGTATCCTTCTTCCGTTTACAAAAATCGTCGTTATGACCCTCCTGCTGTCAGGTATAGGGTTCCACCATAACATCACTCTGCATGAAGATGCGGAAGTTTCTGAGAAATATTTTCTGGTCTCGTTTCCCCATCGTCTTGAAAGGACCTCATCCATTGAATCTGCGCTTATATGTTCAAGTATTTTTTTCCCGTCGGAGTGCACCCTGAATGTTATTTCATGATGTATAAGTGCATAATCATTGACTATCTGGATTATGCGCCTTAATTCTGCAGAAGCCGTCTTAAGAAATTTACGCCGTGCAGGAAGGTTGAAAAACAGGTCTTCAACCTGTACACGGGTTCCGGCCTGGCATGGGTTTTCTGTGCATATTGTGACAGTGCCGCCCTCGCAGCGGATCAGTCCGCCCGAGTCGGAATTTCCCTGTCTGCTTCTTATTTCCATCCTGCTGACTGCGGCAATGCTTGCAAGAGCCTCTCCACGGTATCCCAGAGTCGATATCTTCTCAAGATCATCAATTGAATCTATTTTACTGGTAGCATACCTTTCAAGTGCAAGATGCAGCTCGCCCTGAGCTATTCCTGTACCGTCATCTTCAACAACCAGCGAGGTCTTGCCTCCCTGCTCTATATACAGGGTTATGTTTGCCGCCGAAGCGTCTATCGAGTTCTCTATCAGTTCCTTTACTACAGACGACGGTTTTTCTATTACCTCGCCTGCAGCTATTCTCATAGCAATATCATGATCAAGTCTTTTTATCATGAGAAACCCAGCGCTTTCCGGCTTTCGTCCCTAAGCCTGTAAATAAGCTGAAGAGCCTCTATCGGCGTAATGTCATCAGGATTTACCGACGCGAGTTCTTCCAGGATGGCCTCCTGTTTTATATCAAAAAGTGTAAGCTGATTCTTCACTTCTATGTTCTGTGCAGTGTTATTCTGTGAAGCAGTATCCTCAAAATGTTCAAGAAGCTCTTTTGAACGCCTCAATACAGAAGAAGGCAGCCCGGCCAGCCTTGCCACTTCTATCCCGTATGAACGGTCCGACGGGCATGAGAGTATTTTATGAAGGAAAATGACTCCGTCAGGCGTTTCTTCAACTGCCATGCTCAGATTCACAACTCCCGGAAGTATGCCCGGCAGCTGGGTAAGTTCGTGATAATGCGTTGCAAAAAGTACTCTGGCCTGCCTGCTTTCCTGCCCCTGAAGATATTCAACCACCGACCACGCAATACTCAGTCCGTCATAAGTCGATGTTCCCCGACCGACTTCGTCAAGTATGACAAGGCTTCTGTCCGTGGCATGCCTCAGTATATTCGCGGTTTCAACCATCTCCACCATAAAAGTGCTCTGACCTCTTGCAAGCTCGTCACGTGCGCCTATACGGGTGAATACCCTGTCGATCACACCGATTCTGGCCTCTTCGGCAGGTACATAGGAACCCATATGCGCCATTATTGCTATCAGGGCTGCCATCCGGAGATACGTAGATTTTCCTGCCATATTCGGACCGGTTATTATTGCTATTCTCTGTCCCGACTCCTCACTGAAATAAAAATCGTTCGGGGTGAAAGGGTGTCTTCCCAGAGCCACCTCAATCACAGGATGTCTGGCATTTTTAACAATAAAATCAGTGCTCATATCCATCGAAGGACGGACATAACGCTTTTCCGAAGCTACGTCGGCAAGTGACAGAAGAACATCCATCACGGCAATAATACCTGCCGCTTTCTGCACAGCCTCGCTCATTCCAAGTGTTTCCGATACAAGGTAAGAATAAATTTTTTCTTCGATCGAGAGTATCTCTTGTTCAGCAGCAAACATTTCCTTTTCAAAGGTCTTAAGGTCTTCCGTTATGAAACGCTCTGCATTTACCAGAGTCTGTTTCCTTATATAGTTATCAGGGACCTTATCCAGACTGCCCTTGGGCACTTCTATATAATACCCGAAGATCTTATTGACACCGGCTTTTATAGTTTTTATGCCGGTGCGAAAACGCTCGTTATCTTCAAAACGCTGAAGCCATTTTGCGGAATTTGAAGCTTTGTCACGCCATTCATCAAGAACTGGGTCATAACCCTTTTTTATAACGCCGCCGTCCCTTACGAAGCGCGGCAGTGTTTCTGATAAAGCCGAATCAAGAAGTTCTGAAAGAGCTGATAAGTCAGGAAGATCACCGAATGAAGCCAGATATTCAGATCCTGAAATAATGTTTTTTATTTCAGGAAGGCAGGCAAGCGTTTCTTTTATGGAGAGCAGATCTGCAGGCATTCCCATATGAAGCGTAAGACGGCCTATTGCTTTTGCCATATCATGACATCCGGACAGTACGGTTTTAAGCTTTGAGCTCAGAGGACGCTTGCCAATAAGTTCCCCTATTGAATTTTGTCTTTTTGTTATCTCGTCTATATCCTGGAGAGGTGAAAGTATCCACTCCTTGAGCATTCTTTTGCCCATAGGGGTATTACAGCGGTTGAGTACCGAATAAAGCGACGTTTTCTGCGGCTCTGTCAGTTCAAGATTCACTTGTGTGCTCTGATCCAGGACCATGTTCTCGGCAGGCACTATCGGAACAATCCCCAGCACATGACCAGCCTGTGAAAACTGCGTTTCTTCAAGATAATGCAAAGCGGCATATGCGGCGCCAGCAGATGGGTCACGGTCATCCATCCCCATGGAATTCAGCGTGGCAATGTTCCATTTTCTGCACAGCCATTCAGAACCGGTCTGTGCATTGAATTCGCCTTTTTCGCGTTCAACGATATTTAAATTGGCGATGTCAGGGACTATGGATGCGAGACGGTCTTTTTGTCCTTTACGTACAAGGATTTCATCAGGCTTGAAAGACGACACAAGTGCGGCAGCTTCGTTTTCAGAAAATGTGCCGGTACGCAGGGATCCGCTTCCGGCTTCCAGAAAAGCGACTGAGACATCATTTCCATCAAAAACGCACGCTGTTATATGTCCGTCCGATTCGGAGTTCTCAGGAAGCCATGTTCCCGGCGTGACGACACGTATTACCTCTCTTTGGACAAGAGTCCTGCCGTCAGGCTCTGTCATCTGCTCACATATGGCTACCCTGTACCCGGCAGCGACAAGACGCCCCAGATATGATTCAACGGAATGGAAAGGAACTCCTGCCATGGGTATTGCATTTTCTGAATCGCGTGAACGCGACGTGAGGACAATGTCGAGTACAGAAGACGCTGTCTGCGCATCGTCAAAAAACATTTCATAAAAATCGCCCATGCGGAAAAACAAAAGACAGTCGGGATACTGTTCTTTCCAGTATAAATATTGTTCCAGCATAGGGGTTAATTTTGTCCCCTGCGGAAGTTCCAAAATATCTAGGTCCTCCTTCTGTCCAGATAGCTCTGCAGCAGGAGGACCGCTGCAATTTTATCGACACGCGACTTTCTTCCGCTGCGCGAAACATCGCCTTCGATGAGTACCTGCTGAGCTATTGCCGTTGTAAAGCGTTCGTCCCAGAACTCTATTTCGATCCCGGGAAACCTGGCCCTTATAGTTTCAGCTGTTTCGCGCATCCGCACGGCTTCCGGCCCTTCGCTTCCATCAGTTCTTCGCGGAAGCCCGACTAAAATTTTAGGCCCATCGTATTCATTTACGATTTTAGCCAGGTCGTCAAGCCACTGCCCGTTCGCCTGCAGCACAGCGATCCCCTGGGCAAAAAAGCCCAGTGGATCGCTTACGGCAACTCCTATCCTTACAGTTCCTATATCAAGAGCAATTATCCGCTGCAAGGATCTTATCCCTTATTCTGCATTAGTGCGGAAAAAATTCCGGGGACTTCCGCAAAAGCTTCATCAAGTTTTGCAGCGCTTGGAGCTCTTCCCTGCGCCAGTGTCGGCTTACCGCCGCCGCGTCCGTCAATCAAAGCGATAACTTCTTTAAGCAGCTTATCTGCGTTCATGCCTTTTTTAACCGCATCTTCGCTTACCATTGATACGAGCGTTACGTGCTTTTCCTCGCCTATACCGGCAAGCAGTATTGCTGCAACAGGATATTTCTGTCTTATCCTGTCCCCTATCTGGCGGAGAAGATCCGGCGAGACATCGTCAAATTTTTCCGTTATAAGGTCTACGCCGTTTACTGCCGCACATGGCCTGACACTGTTTTCTATATCGGAAAGGGCTGCTTTTACCTGAAGTTCGCGGTTCTTTCTTACAAGGACTTTTCTTTCATCCATCAGCTCTTCAACTCTGCTGTTTATAGATTCCACATCTTCGCCGAGCATCGAAGCCATGGAAGATGTGAGATAGCCAAGCCTCTGGAAAAGTGTCAGAGCCTGCTGGCCCGTTATCGCATTGATACGGCGTATACCGGAACCTATGCCCTCTTCACGTATTATCTTGACGACACCGATCTCGCCCGTGTTCTTTACATGCGTTCCGCCGCAAAGTTCAGTTGAAAAACCATGTATGTCAAGTACCCTTACCTCGTTTCCGTACTTTTCCTCAAACAGCGCCCTGGCACCTGTTTTCTTTGCTTCCTCTATCGGCATCACGGTAGTTTTTACCGGTATATTGTTCAAAACCTGTTCATAAACGATCCTTTCGACTTCACGTATCTCATCTACAGAGACAGGAGCAAAATGGTTGAAGTCGAAACGGAGGAATGTCGGGGTGACTATTGAACCGGCCTGGCGGACGTGGTTGCCAAGCACTCTTGCAAGAGCCTCATGCAGAAGATGCGTAGCCGTATGATGGCGCTGTATATTTCCGCGGCGCTCTGCATTTACCGAAGCCTTGACTATGTCTCCGTGCCTGAACGTTCCTTTTTTGAGGGTGCCTCTGTGTACTATGAGGTCGGAAACAGGATAGACGGTATCTTCAACTTCAAAAACCGCAGTGCCTGATGAAATCAGTCCTGTATCGCCGACCTGTCCGCCCTTTTCGGCATAAAAGGGTGTATCGCTGAGTATTATGTCAGCTGTATCACCTTCATTAAGAGTGCTTATTTCTTTTCCGTCGGCAATTATCGACAGTATTTCAGCCTCGGCTTCCATTGTTTCATAGCCGCAGAATTTGCTTGCACCCAACTTATCGGCCAGTTCAGTATACACGTTCTTTGAGATCACGCTGCTTGTCTGCTTGCTTGAGGCCCTTGCGCGCTCACGCTGTTCCTCCATTGCAGTCTCAAATCCGTCTTTGTCGATTTTTATCCCGCGCTCTTCGCATATCTCCTCAGTGAGTTCAAGCGGGAAACCATATGTGTCATAAAGGACAAAAGCGACAGAACCAGGCAGTATCTTACCGCAGCCTTCATCAAGCTTTTCTATTTCGGATTCGAGAAGGTCGCTGCCCTGGGAAAGGGTTCTTGAGAAACGTTCTTCCTCCGTATTGATGACCTGCTCAATGGCAGATGCCTGCTCCGCAAGTTCCCTATACTGGTCTCCCATCGACTCGCGCACTGACGGCAGCAGTTCGGTAAGAAAAGGCTTGTCAATACCCAAAAGCCTTCCGAAACGGGCGCTCCTTCTTATGAGTCTTCTGAGGACATAACCTGTTCCATCGTTTGTGGGCAGTATTCCATCTGCAATCATAAACGCAGATGCCCTTAAATGGTCAGAAATAACCTTTACTGCCATATCCTTTTTACTGTCTGACCCATATTTTACCCCGCCAAGCTCACAAGCCTTGTCTATTATTGGACGGAACAGGTCCGTCTCAAAATCCGTAGGTACGTTCTGCACTACTGATGCAAGACGCTCAAGTCCCATGCCGGTGTCGATATTCTTATTTGGGAGGGGGGTGAGATTGCCTGCTTCATCCCTGTTATACTGCATGAAGACAAGATTCCATATTTCAAGATATCTGTCGCAGTCACATCCGACTCCGCAGGTAGGCTTCCCGCAGGAATATTCAGGTCCCTGGTCATATATTATTTCAGAGCACGGCCCGCACGGTCCGACAGGACCGGCAGCCCAGAAATTATCATCGGCCCCGAGCCTGACAATCCTGTTTTCAGGCAGTCCCACTTTATCTCTCCAAATGTCATGAGCCTCATCATCGTCAAGGTAAATTGTTGCATACAGCCTTTCGGGATCCAAACCTACTCGCTCTGTGAGGAATTCCCAGGCCCATGGGATTATTTCATTCTTGAAATAATCACCGAAACTGAAATTTCCCAGCATCTCGAAGAACGTGTGATGACGTGCAGTACGTCCTACATTTTCTATGTCGTTGGTGCGGATGCACTTCTGAGATGTTGTGGCCCTGGTGACTTCAGGGGTCTTAAGCCCCAGAAAATATGGCTTGAAAGGCACCATACCAGCTATCGTAAACAATAACGTCGGGTCATCAGGCACAAGAGAAAAGCTGTCGTAGCGCCTGCAGCCTTTTTCTTCAAAATACGAAAGAAACAGTTCCCTGAGTTCTTTTCCACTTCTCCGCTGCATATATCATTGCCCCCTGTTATTAATAATAAATTATTTTCCTGTTAGTTTTTTACGGGCTTCACGGCCGGCAGCCAATGCAGCGCGTTTGTCTATGGTTGTGAATTCACCGCAGTCATAAAGCATTTCACCGGCTACAACGGTAGCCTTAATATCTTTCGACGACCCGGCATATACTATATAACCAGGCAGGTTTTCACAATCCCAGCCGATATAATGCGGCTGGTCAAGATCGATCAGTATCATGTCGGCATTATAACCTTCTCTGATCAGTCCCGTGTTGCTGAATCCAAGGGCCCTCGCACCTGTAATTGTAGCCATTTTTAAGGCTTCCACAGAGGAAAGCAGCGTAGGATTGCTGTTGATCCCTTTCTGAAGCAATGCGGCAAAACGCAGTTCATCCCAGATATCAAGTCTGTTGTTGCTTGCCGCCCCGTCCGTGCCGATAGCTACGGAAACACCTTTTGAAAGCATCTCTGCGACCGCGGCCGTTCCGCTCCCAAGCTTAAGGTTGCTTTTCGGGTTATGTACAACTGTTATATTATCTTTTGCATAAAAATTCAGATTCGCCTGATCTATCCACACGCAATGGGCAAGGATCAGGCTGCGCACTTTTGTCATGCCTGTTTTTACCAGATATTCCTCCGGCGTTATTTTCCCGCTGAGCCCGCTAATATCCCATTCGGACGAAGTCTCAAGCCAATGGAGCTGGACTCCAAGGTCATTCTCCATGGCTGCATCAGCTATAGTTTCCATGAGGTCCTGCTGGACTGTATAAGGCGCATGCGGGCCGAGCTGGATATTTATCAGCCCGTTCATGCCGTTGTAATCTTTTGCCAGCTGAAGATTTTCTTTCAGGCGCAAACCGTCGCTGTCACCGACTATACCTCTTGACAGTCCGCATCTTATTCCGGCTTCAAGTGCGGCATCTGCAACCTTATCCATAAAAAAGTACATATCGGCAAAACACGTTGTGCCGGTCGACAGCATCTCCATAATGGCAAGTGTCGTGCCGGTCCTGACCAGTTCGGCGTCAAGGTTGTTTTCAACCGGCCATACCCGCTTTTCAAGCCATTCCATCAAAGGAAGCTCTTCGCCAAGTCCGCGCAGAAGAGTCATTGCGGCATGTCCGTGCGAATTTACGAATCCCGGTATCAGTGCAGTTTTGCCTCTGCCCTCATAAGCACAGCCGTTAACGCTTCCCTGCGGTAAAACTGACTTTATCCTGCCCCCGTCAGTTATCAGGTCGCATATTTCCGCCTTTGCGCGCGATGAATCCCATACCACGACGTCCCTGTATAAATGCTTCATTCTATTCCCTCCAGCTTGACAGGTATTCTTCCTGCTCGGACGTAAGTTTTTCAATTTTTAAACCAAGAGATTCCAGTTTGAGCTCGGCAACCTTCCTGTCAAGTTCGTAAGGAACATTATACAGTCCTGGGGCCATCCTGTTCGTATTTATGTAAATGCAGGAGAGCAGCTGCATTGCGAAACTCATATCCATTATCTCCACAGGGTGGCCGTCTCCCGCTGCGAGATTAACAAGCCTGCCTTCGCCTAGGAGATGGAGTCTGCGCCCGTCGGGCATGATATAGGTATCTATATTTTCTCTTGATGATTTTACTTCAGCTGCAATTTCCTTAAGGTCGGGGACATAAACTTCCACATCGAAATGTCCGGCATTGCAAAGAAGTACCCCGTCTTTCATATTGAGGAAATGTTCCTTGCGTATGACCTTAGTATTGCCTGTTACACTTATAAAAACGTCTCCTGCTTTGCTGGCTTCTTCCATGTCCATGACTTCGAATCCGTCCATGACAGCTTCAAGCGCCTTATGCGGATCTATTTCAACAACTATTACACGCGCTCCGAGCCCGGCGGCTCTTCTTGAGGCACCCTTGCCGCACCAGCCGTAGCCTGCAATTACAACGCGTTTCCCGGCTACAATAAGATTGGTGGTGCGAAGGATGGCATCCCATACGGACTGGCCTGTACCGTATCTGTTGTCGAATAAATGTTTGCTTTGGGCATCATTGACGGCAAGCATAGGAAACGGCAGCACGCCCTCACCGTTCATTGCCTGCAGCCGCTTGATTCCTGTTGTTGTTTCTTCACATCCGCCCATTATGCCTGGAATAAGATCCATGCGTTCATTAATGATCATGGAAACAACGTCGCCGCCGTCATCTACTATTATCTGCGGGTCCCATTCAAGTATCTGTCTTATATTTTCACTGTATTCATCAGCGCTCATGCCGCGGCGGCTGAATACATGTATGCCGGATTCAACAAGTGCCGCGCATATCGCATCCTGGGTAGAAAGGGGATTGCTTCCTGCGGCCACAACGGTAGCGCCAAGTTCATGAAGGACTTTCAGCAGGCATGCCGTCTTAGCCTCAAGATGCAGGCAGGCTGCTATTACCGTACCTTTCAGAGGCTTGTTTGAAGATTCCTTTTCAGCAATAAGCCTTAGTACAGGCATATATTCCCATGCCCAATCTATCCTTCTGCACCCTTCAGGTGCCAGTTTCATGTCTGAAATCCTGAATTCGTTTTTCATTGTCCGTTATCTTCCTTTCCTTGGCGTTTAAATTAATAAAAATTTATTAAGAGCTTAACCGTAAAGTATGCTGTGCAGTCAGCCTGGATTTTCCATCCTGCCGCGTACATCGCGGAAACGGCTATCCTCAGCTGTACATTTTCTGCCTGATCTCTTCAGGTTTCCAAACCCCGGATTCGGTTATAAAACCGGAGATAAGGTCAGCGGGAGTAATATCAAAAGCCGGATTCCACACCCCGATCATTTCAGATAAAATGCGAATACCGCCCATGCACCTGATTTCTTCAGGGTCACGTTCCTCTATAGGTATTGCATTGCCGTTTGGGCAGTTTACATCTATAGTGCTGATAGGGGATGCTATATAAAACGGAACATTATGTCTTTTTGCAGCGATTGCAAGAGAATATGTGCCTATTTTATTTGCAGTATCCCCGTTGATTGCAACTCTGTCGGCCCCTGTAATGACAGCGCTTATATTTTCACGCGACATCAGAAAAGCTGCCATCGAATCACAAATTACAGTAACATCGAAACCGTCCTCGTACAGTTCAAATGCTGTAAGCCGCCCCCCCTGCAGACGGGGGCGGGTTTCATCCGCATAAATTTTAAGTTTTTTGCCATGTTCCCTTGCCGCTCTGAAAACCCCGAGCGCCGTTCCGTACCCTGCTGTCGCAAGAGCACCGGCATTGCAGTGGGTAATAACTGCCGCACTGTCCGGCAGAAGCATTTGACCGTTACAGCCAAGCTTTCTGTTTATGCATACATCATTTTCATGTATTGCATATGCTTCCGCTTTCAGAACATTGTATAAAGCCTTTTTTTCGGTACATCTTTCTGCCGCAGATTTCATTTTATCGAGGACCCAGAACAAATTAACTGCTGTCGGTCTGGTAGAGGCAAGTCTGCAAATGGCCGCATCGACTGAAAGCGGATCAGCATACGCTGCAAGTGCAACGCCATACGCTGCAGCAACCGCAATCGCAGGAGCCCCTCTAACTGTCATATCCTCTATGGAAGCCGCCACTTCTTCGTAAGTACTGCATTCACGGAATGATACGGACTGCGGTATATTTCTCTGGTCAAGCAGTCGCACCAGAGTTTTTTCATTGTCCCATTCTATAGTTGGCGGCAGCATTTTTTCACCTCAAAAACAACAGTAAACGATTATCATATACTGCTGATCAAAAATTGTTTGTTGACAAAACCTCTGTCATACGGCTGTTGTGTCTGGACTGCTATTCACCAGGACATGACCTGCCAAGATTATATCAGCATAATATCCTGCATCAACACCAGCCTTACTTAACTGTGCCGTCACCTTTTTTTGTTCCTATATAAGTCACAGCGGCTCCAGCAAAACCATCCTTCATCTGTATTTCTATATTATCATCAACAGATAGTGATGAAACCGATTTGATCATATTTCCTTCTTCATTTCTGCATATAGCATATCCCCTTGACATCACAGTCAGAGGAGACGACGCATTTAATCCGCCTGCAGCAGCTGACAACCTTGCCTCGGCCTCACTGATCCTGTAGCCTATATTGCTGACCATGCCAGAATATGCATTGCCGATATAATTTACAGCAGGATCATATATTCCCTTATTAATGCCGAATACCAGCCGCCGCATCATATCGTCCGTGCCGGAGCGCTTTCTTGCAATCATTTTGTCTGTATGGACGTATATTGACCTCATTGTATTGTTCAGCAGCATATTAAGCTCGCGGCAATCAGGGAAAACCCTTTCAGCCGCTCCTGACGGAGTCGGGGCTGTCTCATCGGCAGCCAGGTCAGACAGTGTTTTATCAATCTGATGGCCAAGCCCTGTAATTACCGGCACCGGACATGAACGTACAGCCCTGACAACCTGCTCGTTATCGAAAGTATCAAGATCATCACGGTTTCCTCCGCCGCGGACAAGCATAGCCAGAGAAAGCCCCCTGATTCCTGAACACAGCCCCAGGGCGGCTATTATCTCTGAAACAGCATCAATACCCTGCATCAGGCTGGGCACAACAATGAGCTCAGAGGCGGGATAACGCAGTGACGCTATTCGTATTACGTCCTGCAGGGCAGCACCTGTAGGCGATGTTACGACTGCTACTTTATCAGGAAATTTCGGAAGCGGCCTCTTGTGACGTAAATCAAAAAGGCCTTCATTTGTGAGCTTGGCTGACAGCAGCTCTTTTGCCCTGGATTTTGCGCCTTCCCCGAGCGGAAGTATCATCGATGCGTACATCTGATACGAGCCCCTGGCCCCGTACACATCGATCCTGCCGCGTACAAGCACTTCATCGCCGTCTTTTGGCCACATAAGCACGGATGAGGCGTTGGAACGGAAAAGGACACAGGCTATGCGGGTGTCCCTGCCAAGTATTGTAAAATAAGAATGACCGCTTGTATGGCGTTTAAATCCCAGCAGTTCACCGCGGACTGACACATTTTGCAGTTCCCTTGACGAACAGACAGCTTCACGGATTTTTTCCGTGACATCATCCACTGTTAAAATATTATTGCCTTCATGCAAAATCATATTAGAATTATTTTTTTGGCTCCTTGCGCACTATCCTGCCAAGCACCCCATTGACGAACCGTCCTGATTCCTCGGTGCCGAATGCTTTGGCTAGCTCCACAGCCTCTGATATTGCGACAGCTACAGGGACTTTTTTAGAAATGACACCCTCATAAAGCGCTATTGATATTGCGGCCTTATCGACTGCTACCATGCGCTCCGGGCGCCAGCCTATTATATTTTCCCTCAGAAGCTCTGAAATTTCATAATCATTTTCGTGTACGCCTTTAACCAGTTCGCAGGCATATGAGAAAACACCAGGCATCTCATCTTCTGACTGATACAGACTTATCGCTTCATCAATATCAGCATTTGGCCTGATATCCAACTGATAAATAAGCTGCAGGGCAATTTCCCGCGATCTGTGGCGCAGCTGTGATCTGGCGGACATTCTCAAACAATCATCTCCTGAACTGCTCCAACAAAGCGGAGACCTGTTTTTGACCGTCCTCCGTAACAAATATCCATGATATCCCATAGCCGATTACGGCTGCAAAAAGCGACCATAAAATGCCCTTTATGCCGAGGTAGACAAGCGCCGTAAGACCTGCAGCCAATCCGGCCCAGAAAAGCGGCATAGTCCATACCGGAGTCATCCTCGGATTATCCTGAGGCGCTATATGGACCCAGTTAAAGTTTGTTGATATGCCTGATCTGCCGAAAATATCTTCGAACTTCTTTTCTAACTTTAATTTTTCCTGCATATCCTCATTTTCAGGTAAATTAATGTGTATATTCAGAAGGTCCCTGTCTCCGATAAAAGTGACTTCGCGGCAGTAGTAGCCTTCAGGCAGTCTTTTTGAAATAATCTGCTTAAGCCCGTCGCCGTCAACCCAGATTTTACCAAACTTGTTTGTAGTCCAAAGAAAAAGCATATCCTTCACCTCTCAATGGATGAGGCCGGTTTCTCTTTTCTGAAACCGGCCTCATCTGATAAGTTGAACTGAATCAGGCCTCTTGACCGAAAGAATTATAGGAAGTATCTTCCGACGATTCACGGCCATCCGGCATTTTATTCTCTGCAAAGGTAATCCCCTGCACATAAATATTCACGCCTTTGATAGCATATCCTGTAAAACGCTCTATCTGTTCTTTGATGGCCTCCTGGACATCCCAGCATACATCAGGAATGCGCAGCCCGTATTTCACAGATATATACGCGTCAACAAGAATCTCAGGCACATCTCCGTCGGATATGGATATCCTGACGCCGTTGATCGTCTTTCTTCCAAGACGCAGATTGGCCATGATACCTGGATTTGCCGGAGAAACACCTTCTACGCTGTTCAATGCCTTGGTGGCAAGCTGAGCAATGACATCCTCTGAAATACGAATCTTACCTTCAAGGTTGGACTGATCAATAGTATTACCGTTTTCCGGTATTTCCTTTTCATGTTCCCCGATTCCAGTTTCTTCCTTGTTGCTGACAACCATGCGGTGATTCCTCCTTACGATGAAAGATGCATTGTCACTCTGCAATCATATTGTTAGTCTTGATTCTTTATAATTGTGACTTATTCTTCGGGATGTTTAAATGTCTTTCCGCAATGCGGGCAAAGAAGGTCTTCATCTTCCTCATATGCCGCAGGTTCAAAGTAGAAATCCTTGCCGCATTCTGGGCATGTTACAGATTCATACTCTTCTTCATCAAAATCTTCGCAGCAACCGTCATCTTCATCCTCTTCGTCACCTAAGATCTCATCAAGATCGTCTTCGAGCGCACTGACATCTTCATCAAGCTGTTCAAGGTAATCATTGAGCTCCTGATGGACCTCTTCGTGCTCCTCCATATCCTCCGCCAGTGAATCCAAGGCATCAACCAATGCCGAGTAGAATTTAGCTCTTTCCGGTGTGTCTGCAATATTCTGGCCGTCGATAAGCCCCCTGAGATACGCTATCTTTTCCCGTGCACTCATAAGAAAATCCCCCTCCCTTTCTATTTCTTTGCTCTTTCGAGGTACTCGCCGGTCCTCGTATCAACAAGGACCATTTCACCGTTCTCTACAAAGAACGGAACCGTAATAACAAGGCCTGTCTCAGTTGTGGCAGGCTTTCCGCCTCCTGAAGCAGTATCGCCTTTAAATCCGGGCGGAGTATCCGTTATCTGCATTGCAACAGAGTTCGGAAGCTCAATACCCATGACTCTTTCTTCATACATGTCAAAGCTTACTTCGAGGTCATCTATAAGGTACTTTGACGCATCGCCAAGAACATCGGCTGATAAGTATACCTGATCATAAGATTCCATGTCCATAAAAACAAAGTTATCCCCGTCTTTATATTGGTACTGCGCAGGTTTCTGCTCAAAAACTATCTTCTCAAACCGCTCCCCGGATTTAAAGGATTGATCAACGATCGAGCCGGTCTCAAGATTGCGAAGTTTTCCTCTTACTATCGCGCCGCCGCGTCCCATTTTGTGGTGCGAGCACTCAAGAATGACCCACATACCGTTTTCCCACTTGATTTTCAGTCCAGGACGGAAATCACTTGTATCAACAACTACCGCCATAAATAACCCTCCCTGTATCATTTCATGAAACATAAGCCCAATTCTGAACATACCGTGTAATCATAACATAAATAGAGCTTTTTTGTCTTTACCCGGTCATTGTTTTTTACTGTAAAGAGGAATGACGTGGTAATTATCACCGGAATCCTTAAGCACAAGCATATTTTTCGACACTGAGTAAACTTTATTTGATACTGGATCAGACACAACACTGGAGCTTATTAAAAAACGCCTTGCTAAATATTTATCAGGACTTGCCCCTTCTGTTTTGACGTAAATTTCGGAAGGTCCGCACATAGGTATATCAATTAATTCAGCTGTATTTTTTAAACGGAAGCTGTAGTTCTGGTCTACTATATATATATCTATGGCAACATCGTTATTTAAAATTTTCAATTCAGCTAGGAGACTGTCAGGAAGACGTATCCACGGATCATCTTTAGGCATCGCGTAAAGCTCAAAATCAGATGTATGAAGCAATTCGCCAGATTTTACAGCTAATCTAAACCATCTCTCGGCAACAGCCAAAGACTGTGCTGTTATGTTTTCACATCTGAGCAAATTTCTCTGCCACGTATGAGATTCAAATATTCTGTTAGCTACAGTAAGAACGATACTTCCGCAACACACTGCAGTAGTCATCAAAATTATAATAGCTACTAGAACAGCTCCTCTATGCTTTCCGAGCTTATTATATTCTCGCATATACAATTTGGCAGCCTCCATACAAATTTATAAGCATACATTTGATATCGTGAACCTTTTTCTTTCCACGGTTTTATATATTCTTCAGGCCAGCTCTCCTGGCCTATGATCTTCTGTCCACAGGCATACACAATGTCACCGCGCGACAGTACATACATGGTTATCAGCTTATTTTCCATATCCACATCAAAGCGCATATCCTGAATTCCGGTTACCCTCGGCTGTTCGCCTGAAGCTCTAAAATCTCTTGTATAAACACGGTCATTCATACAGTACACTTTCATCGCACGAAATACGTAAGGCCGCTCACCGTTGGGGATACTAAAATGTGAAGAAATATTATTTTCAACTATTAAATTTTTCCCTTTGGCACACGTAATATACAGTGGTAGCGACGGAGGTACAATACCTCTGAATAATAGCCACCTTTTCAGATCAGTTGAATTTCGCGAAAAACTAGTGGGAAGTTCTGATACTTCCGGCGTTTCTGTCAGAAGCACACATCCTGTAAATGCCACACCATTTGATGGTTCATCTAATTTCCACCTGGCAGGCTGGGCATACACAATTCTTAATTCACTGTTTGGATAAGCGCTTGGGCCAGTAATACTTTCAATAGGTCCATTCCAATCAAAAGGCGCAAAATTAAGGTTACAAAAAACATTTTTATACCTCTCAGCAGATACCGGCATGCCAAAACCACAATAAAAAACAGGAGCTTTAAGCAGTGCTACCACTCTAGAAGTCCTGTCAAACGCTTTTCTATAATCCATGTAAAATACAATTTTATCTGCAGATAGCTTAAGTATTGTAATAAAAGGCGGTATTATGACGAGGAACAGTGCAAGCACCATAATTACTTCTATAATTGTGAACCCGCTATTTTTTTTCTCCACTCCGAGGCCAAAACACAAAGCCTTTTTTCCTCCCTCTAAAATTATCCGTATCTATCTGCAACTTAACATATCCATCAAATGCAGACAGCTCAGTTATTTTTGCTGTGCTGTTATTGGAAATATATTTATAAGATTTACAATCAGATGCAAGCAGCGAAATTACTTCTTCTTTCAACATTTCAATAACCAGGCTTTCTTTGGATGTTTGGACAAGGACCGTACTGCATAATATCATGGAAATAACTGCAGGTATAACAATAACTGATATAAAGCAGGCAATAATAATTTCAATAAGAGCGCTGCCAGATCTTGAATTCATTACCCTAAATTTCTCTCCAATTCCCTTGCATCGTTCGCATATTCAACAGCTGTTTTTCTGTTGATCAGCTTTTCGTTGACCATTCTTGCAAGGTCCTGATCCATTGAGTGCATACCTGAAGTGGAATTAGTTTGTATCGTATTATATATTTGTGCTGTTTTGGCTTCTCTTATTTGATTCCGTATTGCGTTGTTTGCAATCATAAATTCAGTGGCAACAAGTCTTCCTAAACCTGATATGACAGGGACAAGCTGCTGCGAGAGCACTCCTATAAGTGTTGAAGATAATTGTATGCGTATTTGCTGCTGCTGATAAGGGGGAAATACATCTATTATCCTGTCTATGCTTTGCGGGGCATCCGGAGTGTGCAATGTTGCAAAGACAAGGTGTCCTGTTTCAGCTGCTGTTATAGCTGCCGATATGGTCTCAAGATCACGCATTTCACCTATCAGTATCACATCAGGATCCTGACGCATAGCCCTGCGAAGGGCTTCGGCAAAATTTTGCGTATCGCTGCCTACTTCTCTCTGATGGATCAGTGCCTTATCAGATGTATATATATATTCTACAGGATCTTCAACAGTTATTATATGCACCTGGCGCGTCATGTTTATTTCATTTATCATCGCCGCAAGAGTTGTCGATTTTCCTGATCCTGTAGGCCCGGTAACAAGAAAAAGCCCGTTGTTTTTGGCCGTGACATCCTTCACCGCATCAGGAAGGCACAGTTGTTTAATTGTACGTATGTTAGGTGATATCACCCTGAGGGCAAGAACAGGATTCCCTCTGCTGAAAGAAAAATTAGCCCTGAACCGCTGTGTTTCGGTGGTATTGTAATGCATGTCAAAGCTGAAATCACATTCCCTCTCACTGTTGAATTTCTTTATCTGCTCATGAGACATCATTGTGCTTATAACTTCATCCATATCTTCTTTTGAAGGTGCATCGATCTGGTCACGGCTTATGAGCTTGCCGTTTATCCTGAGTATAGGATAAATGCCTATCCCGATATGGACATCGCTAGCTCCGCTTTTTATGCTGTCCATCAGTATTTCATGCAGCGAGAACATAATATATACAGCCCCTTTAATCAAACATAGTAGCCATAAGCATTTCTTCTATGCTTGTGACACCATCGATTACTTTTTTATAAGCGGATTCCCTCATGGTAGTCATTCCGTGCTGTCTTGCATATTCACGCAGATCATGGGTCTGGCTTCCGCGGCTTATCATTTCCCTGAGTACCGGATCTATCATCATTACCTCAGAAATAACTGTCCTTCCGCTGTAACCAGTAAAACGGCAGTCCGCACAGCCACCTGCCTTATATACTATCGTCCCTTCAGGAATTCCCACCTGATAAGAAATATCAGGCGTTACTTTGAATTCTGTACAGCAGCGTTTACAAAGTTTACGGACGAGTCGCTGTGCCGCTATTGCACGTAATGATGACGCAAGCAGAAAATTAGGCACCCCCATGTCAACTAAGCGGTTTATACTGCTTGTTGCATCATTGGTATGAAGGGTGCTCAGTACAAGGTGTCCCGTAAGTGCGACACGAACAGCAAGGTGTGCTGTTTCAGTATCCCTGATTTCTCCAACCATAATTTTATCCGGATCCTGTCGCAGGATTGAACGCAGAGCTTTCTCAAAAGTAAGCCCAATTTTTTCATTGACCTGTATCTGTGTAACACCCGTCATGGAATATTCTACAGGATCTTCAATGGTAATAATATTGACTTCAGGTTTATTTATAATTTCAAGTAAAGAGTATAGAGTGGTTGATTTCCCGCTTCCCGTTGGACCAGTCACAAGAACTATACCGTTGGCAACATTTATGGTTTCTTTTAAAAGCTTTTGCTGGTACATATCAAAACCAAGCCTATCTAAGCCAATATATTCATTATCCTGAGGCAGCAGACGCAGAACCGCTTTTTCTCCGTTTATGGAGGGAAGTGTCGAGACACGAAGATCTATTTTATTACCGGATGCAACAATAAGTATGCGTCCATCCTGAGAACGGCGCTTTTCTGCAATATCCATGCCTGAAAGTATTTTAATACGTGCAATAAGTGGCGGATGCAGATTTTTAGGTATATCAAGGCTGGTAAATAATGTTCCGTCTATCCTCATCCGAACTCTGGTATTTTCTTCTGAAGGTTCTATATGGACATCTGAAGCATTTTCCTTGACAGCCTGCTCAAGTATTGTATTTACAAGGCGAATTACAGGAGCATCATCCGTCGAAATATTTGTAACATCCTGGGCCATAGTAGGTGATATCGTAACTACTCCTGATCCCAGTTCTACTTCTTGTTTCCTGATATCTACTATTGCATCATTGAGTGAAGACCGCATCTTGTAGTAGCCCGTAATCGCCTTATTGATATCCGAAGGCGTTGCAACTTCGATATCAATTTTCATGTTTGTTATTACTCTAAGTTCGTCTATCGCATATACATTAAGCGGATCTGACATAGCAACCTTGAGTTTACCATCTTCTGTTACTTCAAACGGCATGACGCTAAGACGTTCGGCTATATTTTGCGGAACTTTTGACATTGCCTGTTCACTTGGATGTATATTAACCATCGAAACAAAAGGCAATTCAAGCTGCCCGCAAAGTGTTTCAGCAAGACTTAATTCACTTATATACCCCTTATTAATAAGTATTTCTCCAAGACGTAATCCAGTCACCTTTTGTTCAGCAAGCGCAGATTGAATGTTTTCTGTAGTTATCATTCCGGTCTTTACAAGAATATCTCCCAAACGCATATGTTTTATTTGTTTAGACAAACCAGAACCCTCCCTTTACATTTACTGCATAAGGCTACCCTGTGGCATCCCGTATTTTTCCATGGTTCCGGTTGGAATATCAAGAATATGCGGTACTACGATGAAAGCCATTTGAGATTTTGTGTGTTTGTCGGTACGGCTCGTAAAAAGCTGACCTATAAGCGGTATATATCCCAAAATAGGGACCCTTGATATATATTTGCTCTTATTATCCTGATGGAGCCCTCCTATAACAAAAAGTTCTCCGTCACGCACACGAATCTGTGTGTCAACTTCGCGTTTTGTGGTCTCTGGAGCTTCGGAATCACCACTTTTACGAAACTGCACTATTTCACCTGTGGATATTTTAAGTTTAAGTGTAACAAAACCATCCCTGCCAACAAATGGAGTTAATTCAACGGTAGGCCCTGTCTCCTGCTCAGAAAACTCAGGATTACCGTTATCGTCGACTCCTGACTGGTATAAATAATTATGAGTCAGTTTAATAGTTGATTTTTGTCCATCAATAACCACTACAGATGGATTGGCAAGCACCCGCCCTTTATTTTTTGTCTCAAGGGCCTTAATCCCCGCATCAAGTAAATGCATAGTTTTATCGGCAATATTCAGCGGGTTATATGAATCACTTATGCTATTTCCTGTAATTGGAAATTTCCCCTGAGTCATTACAGTCGTTGCCAATGTTTCCGTTATGTTAGGCTTAACATTACCGTCAGTATATTCCGTACTCAAACCATTTGCACCGCTGTAAGAAAAAAGCCAGCCGTTATATACAGCATTGATCATTGTATCGAACTCCTGATCAGCTTCGTCATTTATTTCAAGAAGCCTCGCCTCAAGCATAACTTGTTTGCCGGGGTGGTCAACACGGTTAAGCAGAGCTTCAACCTGTACATGTTGCTCAGGTGAAGCTGTTATATAGAGAACCCGTCTTCTTTCATCGGCAACAGGTGGTTTAGGGAGAGTTACTACGCTCATTATCAACGCCGGAAGTTTAGTGATGTCACCATATGCAATTTTGTATTCCTTTGTGGTATTCTTTCCAAGCGTTCTGCCAATACTTTCATTTGTACCAATAACAAGCGTATTACCCATCATAGAATACATAAGATCATTCATGCGAAGCATATAAGCAAAAACTTCACTGAATTTTGCATGTTTAAATGAAAATGTCATAAGATTATCAGGCACGGACGGATCAATTACAAGGTTTAGATGTCTTAGGTCTGCAAGCATTCTAAAAACATCACGCACAGATACTTCGCGTAGTTCCATCGTCACAGGCGAATTCATACCGAGCGGATCATTAGCGCCATGTTGTTTTGGAAGAACAGGTTGTGGCGGCACTATGTCATTTTCAGCCTGAAGTTCAATCGTTATTGTATCAGAACCTGTCATTCCAGTGATTTTAATAACTTTCAGCGGTTTTTCCCCAGTTACAAGTATTCTGACACCGTTTTTATCGTTTGAAACGGCCTGAAGCCGCTGAACCAGCATATAATCATATTTTTGCCACCAATCATAGCTTTTCTTGGGATTAATACGGATAACGCTCCATCCGTACTCGTCCCACCAATCTTTCTTATCTGTATCGCGGGGGAAACGTATGTTACCCCAGTCTAACGCTATAGCAGCTCCATGAACATCTACAGGTACCGGCTGCGTCATTTTAGTCCCGCGAAACTCAAGTACTATCTTATCACTGCCCAACGGAATGACTTTAACCCCTTCTATAACAGACTTAAGCTCGCTGTTTTCTGCTTCCGGGTCTGCCGCAGATGATATCTCTAAAGAGAATTGCAGAAAAACAGGCAGCAACAAAATAGAAATAGATAAAATGACTAAAGCCCTGTATGATGTTTTTTCCCGGACCATGTCCAATACACTCCTTTTGCATCAATTGCAGTTATTTTACCTTTGCCGCCGCCAAAGACCGACCCAACATGTACCACTATCCCTCGCAGTTCCGAATCTATATCTAAGGTTGCCACACCAACACCGTCAAGTACAACAAGTGCTTTTATTTTCATTAACGGGATAATTTCCTTTATAATCGCTGCAGCATTGACATCAGAAATCATCGTAGCAGGATCCGATACAGGAGACCGCCCAGTTGAAGCAGCCAATGAAACCCCCTGGCTGCTATAAGTCTTATAATTAAGATAAATATTATATTTTGATCGGATATCATCAATACTGATAGCTGCCTTATCCGTACGATTATTCTGTATTTCAGGTTCTCCAGACATATGTTGCCCGGACATATTAATTAACCACATAAAATTTATCATGCTCAACGCTGCAAGTGACGCAAAACAAAAAAAAGCAACAGCAATAAAAATAAATTCATGTTTCTCATCAGTGGATTTATCCCTCAAATTTGGCATTATAATATTTATGCTTGAAAAGAGCTTCATTAAGTATCAACTCCAGTTTTTCTTCTGTACGTTTCCGGAGAGATATATGCCTGTATAATAAAAATATAATCAACTGACCCGTCTTTCCCTCCTTTAAGAGAAATGGCATTCAGCCGATTAAGCTTCGTATTCTGCCGAAGCGATGCAATAGCACTAATCAAATTAAAATACTGTCCGCTGCCGCTGATTTTAAAGCTCAAAATATTTTCACCAGACGACACCTTCTCAACATTAGGCGAATAAAGACCTGACGAATTAAGTGTCTTCACAAGCAATGTATAAAAAGCCGACGGAGAGGCTTCTTCATTCGGGATAAGTCTGCTGTCGAAACTAAGTGCATGTTTATAACGCAGGACTAGATTTGTTTTACTTTTTAATGACAAGTCCGCAGTCATAGCATCATGCTCAAGAGCATACAATTCATTGTTACTGGACTTAACTAATTTCATAACAACAAATTCAGCAACCGTAAGAATAATTACGACAAAAATTACTATAATAATATCCTTCTTACTTATCACTCTCATGCATTTCTCAACCCCTATCTTCATGCGGTATCACCGCTTGGCCGCATACTTTGCAATTTATCCTTGCTGCCCAGTTAAAAAACTGAATTGCCTAATATGTCCCTTATTGGGCGGATTGTGCATTCAACGGAAAACGACGTTACTTTAGCCCCTTTCAACTGTATGCTTTTTATGTCCGGGATATCAACTGATACGACAAAAGCCGCGGATGAAAGATTATTCACAAACTGGAGAGCGTCTCCTTCTCTGAGAGCAACCCCTTCAAATATTGCCTTCAAAGGGGTTATATTTACAGACTCAATTGTAACTCCTTCAGGGAGCAATGAATCAAGTAAAGTCAATATTTCAATCGAAGGAGTATCACCAAGCATAAAATCTAATTTAAAATCTACCGTGGAGGCTTCAACAAGTAGCCTCTTGTATTCCTTGTCCATAACGGTTACGTTATTTGCAATAACTCTGCTTGAATTGACGATTTCAAGTTTTTCGCCATGAAGCAGGTATATCTTCCAAAAACCCAGAAGTAACACCGCAAACGCAGTAAGCAGATAAGCAGCTGCTGCTGCAAATATAATATAATATTTAATCCCAGCCTCAGCCTTTGCTTTTGATCTGGACATGCTTGGGTTGGGGATACTCAAATTTATTTTTATTACCATTATATATACCTCAATGCCAGTCCAATCGGAATTTCCCACATACCAGCTTCATTATCGGAAGCGTTCAGTTTAATTCCATGGATACGCAAGGGATCAGTCATAAGCACCGTTGCAACATTCAAAGTGTTCTTGAGTAAATCACACAGGTCCTGGGATGAACCAGGCCCGTATAAATAGACAGAATCAACATTAAAACCATGCATCTGTGATACTGCAAACTGCAGTGAGGAATACACCTGTTTTACAAATGAAAACTGAGTGGAATTGTAAGGAACTGTTTGCAAATCAGAACTATCAGTTTTTTCAACAAAGCCATCAGTAAGAGTCCGATAAAAAACCCCATTTCCTTTCCAGGAAAGGATCATTACTGAATTTTCACGTCCCGCATAAAGATAAACAGCAGCATCAACCGGAACAACTATAGGAGTAACAGCACGCTCAAGTGCGATTTGCGCAGGTTCAATAACCGCAATTTCAATATTTTGTTCCTCTGCCGCATACATTATTTTTTCAATCAATCTACGTCTTGAAGCTACAGCAATATAACGTTTTTCCTCTGCACCGTCGGGCAACGGATACACTATTGGGGCAATATCATAAACAGCTGTTTCCGTTGTAAATGGAAAATAATTTTCAAAATCATATTTAAAAGCCATTTTTGCTTCGGTAATTTCCATATCCGGCAACGTAACTATTCGCAAAAGCGATTCAGTAGTAGGTATTGATATGGCTATCGGCATATTCAATTTTCCAATCTTGGAAAGCACGTAGGAAAAGGCATTCTCAATTCCTGCACCGTAGTCTGCAAAAGGGTCGCTGCCTGCATGAATATCAGGAATAACTCCAAACGAGACATGCCTGACAGCAATTTCGCCTTCACTCCCTGTTAAGGAGATAAAACGAAACATTCCCTTATCAATAAAAAGACCGCCAAATTCCTTCCGTCTGTTTTTGAATATGGACATAAGATACTCCTTAAAATTACTGACATAAACACTGTTTAAATTTTACTGTAATCTGGTAGAGAATTTATACCGGCAAAATAATATATAAATTAATTTCACTCCACATTTTTACAGTTGGCTTATATTATAGCTTTATCCATGCATTGGGATTATTTACAGGATCAGTTTTCCAATATTGAGTATCAGAAATTTGCACATTATATTTGGCTACGTAATACGAACCGCTGTAATAGCAAATACTGCCCCTTTCATAACTTCTGCTTGAGCTATCTACTGCATCAGTCCAGCTAACAGGAGTGGACTGTGCATCAGGCGATTTTATCTCCATAAAACTGCCATTATTAAAATACTGCGACCATGTATTATATTGAGAGGGGTCTATAGTTATATCTCTCATAGCAATATAGCATACACCTGCAATGGAAATAACAGTCCCCTCTGGGTAATTACGTGACATCTCCGTTGAAGAATTATAAAAATCAAGAAAATCGTCCATCGTAGCCCAGTAATATTCATCAGGGATTGAAACAGTCAGATTAGTATTATATACATAATGGTCTCCACCGCCTGTATCATCACTGGTTGTTCCTTCAGCGCCTCCGTGCACGGAACACACAACATTAACAGACATCCCATGTGGAGTTATTGTATAAACCCCGCCATTTTTGCATAGACCGCTATATTTTGCCTCAGCACTGGTAACTGATATTTCTTTTGCATTCAGTATCTCGGACATTACATTAACTATAGTTGTTTCAAAATTTCCTCCTGATGCATATTTTTCAATTGCATATGCCGCTGCAATCTGCCTTCGTTCACCAAAACATTCAGCTTCTTTAGCTTTTTCAATAGAAGCATATGCAGAAATGATCAGGATACCGGCAATAATACTTATAATAATTATGGTTATAAGCATTTCGACAATAGTGAACGCCTGCTGTTTTTTTAAAATATTGTAATTCGTTTTCATTTGTCAGGCACCTCGCTTCATCATATTTCGGAGTGCTGTATGGATTTATTGTGCACAGTCATTAATTTAACTCAGTTTCCAAGCCATTTAAAAAGCTCATTATGCAGTGGACAATATACCCCTGTTTCATTGGGCATATGCTGCAGGTTATATATTCCGGAAAGCTTATCCCTGCTGCTACTTTTTGCCCTGGTATAATATAAACTTCCATTGTTCCCGTCTCCGCCTGATCTGGCGCTTCTGCCAAAAAGAAGTTTGTTATAATCACCGTTTGAAACTTCCTTATATGATTTATACCAGTTTGTTTTTTGTATAGCCGATAAAGTTGTCCTTTCCACTGAAGCCGCTGCATACTGTGTTACAGTTTCATCAATTTCATATACTTTCCCGCCAGCTGGCATTAACGAACGAATTTCATTTGCAGAGAAACCAGGAACAAGTACTATGTCGTGTACAATAACAGATGTTGTCGCATTGTCATTCTGCCAAAGACGTATTCCAATATAACGGTCTCTGGCGAGATTGCTGAATACATTGCCGCTGCGCTGTATTAGTTTATTCACAAATATTCTGTCAGTAGATGTCTGGTTATTATACTTGATTCCATAATATCTATGACTTTCATTTAAGTACTCATTTACAGACGCCTCTGATTCTGCATCTGGACCGGATCTATATCTTCGTACCGCCACAGTGCTTTTTCCCTCCAAGGAACTGGAATACACTGGGGTCGTACCAACAAAATCACCATACCATGCTGGTTCTGAAGCATAAAAATCCGGACCGATGCACCATGGGTCTTTATTAAGAACGGCAGTATCCGTAGATTTAGGTTTTAAAAAACGCACTCTGAAAATATAACATGGCTTCTGCTTGTTGCCATCAATATAGTATTCCAGTACAGTGTATAGTATGCGATGCCTTTCTTTCCATTCTGAAGAAGAGCTCCCTTTTTCAAAATGGAATATTTCGTTATTCAAATGGTAAGGAGAATAATAATTATTATTTTCCTTACTGTTTGTGGAATACACGGATTCTATTCCGTATGTCATCGCCGGATTATGTACCCCATTTTCAAATAAACGTACAGGAAGACCGTCCGCACCTGAATCGAATTGGATTATGTAGCCGTCGTCGATATAAGCATCCGTGCTTGTCGTGGTTGAACTCAATGCAATGCCATATCCTCTGTCACCGGCTTTTTCAAGTGTTGCATCGACCACGACTGAATAATTTGTCATCGTCATATACGACGGAATATCCGAGCTTAAAGCAAACTGCCTGTTCTTCCATATATTATAAATCATATCATTATCCATATATTTGTAATCAAGTTTTGCAACGGTTACCGCCCCGTAATATTGGCTTTCATGAGATTTAACTGTTATTACAATCGCATCGCTGCCATTGACTTCAAGATTAAATATTTTAGGGTCACTACCCGCTAAAGTCACACTAAATCCGTTGGTATTTTTACAGCCTTTAACCATTTCGCTCCAGTCCGATATTAAAGAACCTTGTTCAACAGGTGCATCAGCATACTTAATATATGGGCCCCATTTGTCTTCCATTATATAGTCATGATCCGTTACTGTAAAAATTGGTGACATTTTCCAGAAAATTACGCGCGAATAGCTATCAGGCCACTTTTTTGCCTTTCCATTAACAAGTGTGTATATTATACCATTCGGGTCGAATACACTGCCTGTTATGCCACTACCGTCAGATTTGCAAATTTTCCATTTGAACATGTTCATGTTATATATGGACGGCGATTCCTGAGTAATCGGCGCTGCCGGATTGACAGCCGCTGATATATACCATTCAAACACAGATTTATCTTCATAAACTGCATAAATTTCGTCTGCGTCGGATTTCAGTGTCAGGTCGTAACTGGCCTCAAGCTTTGTCTTCCTGTCCACATCCATAACTTCAGAAATATCTTTTTCGAGATTTTTATCAAGCGTTCTTAAATTACCGACAGACATTTCAACATCTGCAGTCTTGAGTTTTCCAACAAACCTCAGAACATTACCTTCGTAATTATTCCTGGAATAATTTATATTACCGTTCTTCAAGGGCATGTTGTAAAGGGATTCTTTTATATCTGCACTTTTAATAATTTCACCGTATCCGGCTGAAACAGTTATATCCAGTATATAGTTGTAACCATCTGCCACAGTCGGACAAGGTACGGAAAAAACAATATTTTTTATATATTCCGATCCAGGGAATACATAATCTCCAGTTTTTGATCTTACAACAAGAGCATCTCCGCTTACATAAAGGTAATGTTCATCATCAGAAAGTGCACTGCTATACGGAATATTTACTGCATCTGCAGACAGAATAGCAATATCTTTTGTTATATTCAGGACAGGGGACACCAAGCGATTATAAGAATCAACGGTAAACCTCAACCCGTTAAGAACAGAGCTGTGAACCTCTGCTTTTTCATAAATTTTAAGTGACGCATTTATAGCAAAAACAACACCTCCCATAACTATCGACACCAATACAAGTGACAGAAGTATTTCAACAAGGGTAAACCCACTTCTGACTGCTTTCATATTATTTCTTTTGTATAACATAAATCTCGCTGTCCCTTTTATCTGCCAGTTCAAATTTATATAGGTCAAAGGGTATAGTTCTAAATAAAGAACCATCACCTATTTTAAAAAAAGAAGTTGAAGGAACGGACAGTACTGCAGCAAAAGCAGCATCTGTAGGCGAGACGCTGTGCCCTATAGCTCTATTAATCATATATGATTCATAAGCATTAATATAAAGCTGTTCTTTTTCGGTGACATATTCTGAGCTTATAATCCCCTTAAGACTGAATGCTATAGATCCGGCAAACGTAACCAGAGCTATTGTGAAAATCAGCAGCGAAGCCATTACTTCGACTAGAATACTTCCAGACCTGGTCATCTGTTTTTCCCCCATGTTAGAGACCGTTTATCGCCGCTTAGCACACAAGACAGAGTTAGAACAACCAAATCCTTGTCACTTGAGGCTATGGATGTTACAGTATAGTCACATGAACTTACTCCCTTGAGCTTAAGCGTAAGATAAGTTTTTTCCGGATCTGTAATTATAAGAGTAGGATCGGAGGAAACACCTGCTTTAACATTTTCTGGACTGCCAAACCCATCAAGCTTTCCGTCTGAATTTATTACCTCGGCTGTCATATTTGCAGCAGAACGAGCAAGAGCATCAAGCCTGCGAGCTTTTATGCCCTGTGTCTGCCATGCTTCAATATTAGATGTATTCAATACAGCCCTGACAGCAACAGCACTGATAATCAAAAGGAGCAGAGAGCCAATAAGGATGGTAATAAAGAGAGCGGCACCACGCCTTTTAGCCGTAAAATAAGCAAAAAGAGTTTTCACTATATCACGCCCTTAATTACCCAATATGACACATTTAGCAGCCGAAACATTATTAAGGTACATTATAAAGCACATATACAGTAGTACCTTGCTGCTGCTTAAAACCGTATACTTTTGTTGTAAGAAAAGTAGAAAAGACAAAAATCGGCTTTAATTTTTGTAATTAAGTTAAATAGCTAAGGAAAACAGATAACAAACAACCACCAGCCATATACGGCTGCTGGCTGCTTGTTATCTGCTAGGTTATATTTTTTTATTTTGCCTTTATACGTTTGTAAACAGAAGTTCCTGATGAATATGCCGTTGTTGTACCATCAGCAGCTGCCAGCAAACCGGCATCAGCTGCCATTGCTGCGAGCTTGCTTTGCACGCCCGAAGTAAGTTTTGCCCCGTTATATTGAGCATAAACACCATTTGCATCGCTGACAACAACTTTATAGCCAGCTGCAGGCTTATTATCAAGGAAAGTATCTATTGAAGCTGCGGTTCCTGTGTCCGTATTAAGATCTATAGGGCTGTCTGCACTTGCAGGCCATTTGTTATTCTCTGCATAGTACATAACTACAGCCGCCTGCACACTGCGAAGGTCTGCTACTATCTTGGTTGCTTCTGCCTTGTCAGTCGCAGATCCTGACGTAAGCATCATCATTCCGGCCAAAATACCAATAATTATAATCACAATAAGTAACTCAACCAGAGTAAACCCTTTTTGCTTCTTTTTGCACATCTTGTTCATAAATTTCTTCATATTAAATTCCTCCCTAACAAATTTTAGCCAACTTAACCAGCTGGCTTTTTGCATTGCCCCGCCCTCTCTGGACATACTTGCCAGTATGTCCCCCCTGTACTAATGATGATTTTATAACTGATATTAAAATTTGACAAGAAAAATAAACAACGTATTTTTGAAAATTTCTTTATGGGCTAATCCTTAATAAAAATAAATGATTAAATTTGTACATCAGCGTGGGGTTACGGGCAACATTTGATGGGACTGAGCTGTAATCCCCAATAATCCGGTATGGCATTTTTTAATATTTCTAACTCCGTTTAATTTTACAGAACTATACAAAATTCCGGTACATGCTCGAAATTAAGCAGTTATACAACAACTGCAAAGGCTAAGCAAATTTGCATGTAACATAGAAATAAACCAAATGCCGAAAGTCTCAATTGAGAAATTTCTACTGTCATAATAACGAAATGGCTACCTCATGTTAATTCCTGTATTGCCGATATAATAGGTAAAAATATAGCCAAAACAATAACTCCTACAATAAAACCGACAAGTACTACCAAAACCGGCTCAAGAATGGAACTTAATCTTTTCACAGTTTCCTCAAGCTCTGTCTCATACCATTCGGCAACTTTTGCCAGCATTTCATCAGTATGTCCTGTTTCTTCACCTACAGCCACCATATATGAAACCATCGCAGGGAAAAGTCTCTTTTCCTTCATAACAGCATTAATAGTAACACCCATCCCAGCGGCATCACGCACAAGATAAAATTTCTTTTTCACTATTTCATTCCCGGCAACATTGCCTGCCAGTTCTATTGCCTTCAAAACCGGAACTCCTGATTTCAATAGTAATGCCATAGTTTTAAACGCTCTTGAAATGGATGCTTTATATATTATATTGCCAAAAATAGGAATCTTAAGTTTGATGAAATCTATTTGATATTTTATTGCCGCCAATTTGGTTAGAAAATAACCCAATAATATTAATGCAAATAACGATATCATAAATATAACCCAGTGAAGCTGCAGCCAGACGCCAAAATTAAATATCTTCATAGTAAGCCATGGCATTTTTATATCAAGATTTGCAAATGCTTTTTGAAATTTAGGAATTACAATAAAACACATGACAGACAATACCATCAATGAAATAACGAGCACCACTATGGGATATATAAGTGCAGAAATAATTTTTTTCCTTAAATTTTCCTGTGATTCAAGAAATCCTGAAATTCTGTTCAGGCTGATGTCCAACATTCCAGATTCTTCTCCTGCTTTTACCAATGAAGTAGCAAGTATTCCAAAATATTTCTGCTGTTCTGCAAGAGCGACCGAAAGAGGAAGCCCTGAGTTTATTCTCTCGGCAATTTTAAGAAGAATTCGTTTAAACTTTCGTTTTTCAGTTTGCTGAAGAAGGATATTTATTGAAGAAGTTATGGAAATGCCTGCAGATATCATAGTTGCAAGCTGGCGAAAAAATATTACCTTGTCTTTCAGTGTAATGTTTGAGAGCAAATCTAAAAAATCGTACGAATTTAAATTATTATAAGGTGATATTTTTTCCATACGCAATGAAGAAATTTGACTTATGTCTATAGGAGTCCAATTTTGCTCCCGTAACCAAGCCACGACTTCATATTCACTCTCCGCCGTTTTATTTCCGTATATGTATTTTCCGTTAGCCAGCCTGGCTTTGTATCGAAATTCCGTAGAAACACCACCCGCTTATAAATTAATAATTAACATTATTTTGCTACTCCTATTACGGTTGGATTATAACATAAACAGGTATAGAACATAGCGCTGTTGCCTGCAAATTATGTACATTTATGATTGAAATGTTTTTGTAGCAGAATGACGCATAGTGTGTAAGATATGTCAACCTTTCGCTATTTATCTTGCGGCACTCATGGTTCGCCAGTATGGTCAATCGGCCTTCAAAGCTTAGCTCCTTGAAATTTTTGTACACAACTTGCTCTTGTGAGTCTTTTGTTATGTATGTGATGTGCATTTAATGGTACTGATTCACAATTGTTAGGTTAATCTTTAGTTCTGCCTCCGAAATATTCTGCTCCGTGTCTGAAGCCTGATGTACTGTTTTGACCATATTCTGCTCTCTGTTGCCGCCGGCAGTGATATCGCAGCTGCCGACTGCAATGCCAGGATTATACTCTTTAAGCTCGGGGGTTTAGAGAGCGCGAGGATCCTTGAGCACGCAGCCTCTATTTGAACAGCTGAGTATTTCTTCTCCGGCTGGTGGAGGAGGGAGACCCATGTACATTTTATAGATGTGCTGTTCTTTCGTACCATGCACATGAAGCTAGTACTCCCATGACGTGCATCGGGCCTCCGCATTCAGGACATATCCTTTCCTCTTCAGGAATGGAGTGAAGTACCTTATCTACAGGAAGTGAATCTAAATTGTCCTCTTTCGTGCCTGTACGTCTGTGTCTGGTATAAGTTATCTCATCAAGAGCAGGCTCAGGTTTTTTTACATCTGCTTCATTCTCCGCCTCGTCGAAAATAAGCAGGGTCTGCTGCGAGTCAGCATCTGCCTTTTCGCTCGACTGGCCGAACTCCCGGTGCCTGTTCAGACGGAAACACTCTTCATAATACGCAACAAGCTTCGCAAGCTCCGAGTTCTTCTCCTCAAGCTTACGGCGCTCAGTCTCGGATTCCTCATATTTTGTCTTCAATTCTTCCAGTTCA
>Ga0268263_1000723_pt1 | contig 41188 bp, 65 predicted proteins | sample Biomet5_FD_190358 | JGI IMG/M metagenome (GOLD analysis project Ga0268263, IMG submission 190358) | Microbial communities from bioreactor (seeded with sewage sludge) at LBNL, California, USA - Biofuel metagenome 5 (SPAdes) (version 4) | ecosystem: Engineered > Bioreactor > Anaerobic >... | reverse complement strand
ATATTTTTGAGCACTTTTCTTTCACCCAATGGGTGAAAGCTGAATTTCGAAGGAACGCATATTTATCAAGGCTTTGATTATGCTTTTTGAAGTACTGACGTAGAATCTAGGTATAATTGTTTTCATATATCCTGCTGTTGTCCCTGTCTTTAACCATCCTGCGATATGATCTGTCCGCGTTTTTCTTCAGATATTCCATGGCCCGCATAACTTTCTCATGAGATTTTTTCCTGTGACATGATATCACATTGTTCCCCGTTATGTCTTTCCTGTCTATATTTCTTATATTTTCCGCTGCTCTGTTCACGAAAACTATCCTGCCGGCATCATCTGTCAGTATGATGCCTTCCGGCAGCTGTTCGATCAAACATCGATACAGCTTCTCCATATCTGTCATATCTGACCGCCCCCATTCGAATCGTATTTACGAAATATTCTAATAAATCATATAAGAATTATATTATAGACTGACAAAATATGCAAATCAGCTGTCTGTCAATTCGTCGAACAGAACCGGAAACAAACTTTGACCTATGGCAAATCAACAAAAAACCTTTGATATACGTTGAAAAATGCGCATTTTCAAAGGTTTTTATTCTGGAGCGGATGAAGGGAATCGAACCCTCGTATCCAGCTTGGGAAGCATATTGTGTTTGAGTGATATCAATGGGTCTCAGCTTTACTCCCATGTTAATATCCAAATTTGAGCAATAAAAAAGCTCCCGCCGCACACCGCAAATGATTATTTTTTTTGAATTAAATAATATTTTTTTGTTAAAAATTATTGACTTATGTATTATTTTATGCTAATATATAGACAAGATAAAGAGAGGAGATAAAGGCAATGAAAACTAATAAATATAAATGGACAACAGCAAGAGGAGCAAATACAGAATTGACAGTAACAACCGAGATCAGCAGCACCGAGATAATTAACGCAGACGGGCAGAAGATCGAAGTAAAACGAAACATGCCGGAATATACATATAAATTCAGCCTTGTGATAAACGGAGAGCCGAAAAATGCAGAGCATATATACTATGGCAGCCACAATTGCCTCCAGACGGGGGTAGTAAACGGGCAGCCGATGCTGATGCTGATACCGGATGAAATCTGGGCGGAAATCACAAAGGAAGAAAGCGAAATGAAAGACAAAGCATTTAAGGCAGAAATGGAAGCAGAAAATAAATACGAAGCACATCGCAAAGAAATGAAAAAGGCAATGGAAGAATTTTAAAAGAAATTTAAACAGGCTGGGGGAGTTACTCCCAGCCGGAAAGGAAAGGAAAATGAATAAGGTTATAAACGGACATAGGTTTAATACAGAGACAGCGAAAATGATAGCAAGCCGAGATAACGGTCTGCCTGGGGATCTGTACTGGGTCTCCGAGGCCTTGTACCGTACCAAGGCCGGATTATATTTTATCCACGGTGAGGGTGGTGCCGGCAGCAAATATGCTAAGCCGGCAAGTCAGGGCGGAGACTGGACGGCAGCCGGTGAAGACATCATCCCGGTCTCTGAGGACACCGCCCGCGAATTTGCCGCAAAAAATTTAAGCGGGGACGAATACGAGGTCGCTTTCGGATCCGTCGAAGACGGATCAGTAAAAATATCTGCAGATGTGTCGGCGGCCACAAAAGATAAGATTGATAATATAAAAAAAAGAACCGGTGAATCTACCGGCGAATTAATAACAAGATTGCTTAAATAGTCAAAAATTAAAAAGACCCCCTACCTACACACCGTAAGCAAGGGGTCTTTTGATCCAGCCCGGCACACCTATCGTCCGTCCGGGGCTTATGCTATTTTACTTGCTTTCCTTCACCGCGGCCTCTATTTTCGTTTTCAACCACTCTTCAAAGTCGCCTACAGCGTTTTTCAGATATCCGATAGTATCCTCAGAAAGCACTTTCAATACAGATGTTTTTGTTTTTTCTAATGCCGTAGCCGCTTCTGCTTCAGACAGGGTACTGTTGGCCGCCTTTATAGCATCCACATACGTCTGATTCGTGGACTGTACACAGTCGGTTACGACGTTTTCAGCCTGTTTCAACAGGCTGGCCAGAAAAGTATTACTGGTACTGTTCCTGGCCTCTTCGATCTTGGCCACGGCCAGCTTTGATACAACTCCTATAAGAATTACTCCTGCAGCATATAACACAGGCTGCAGTATTGACATTATGATATCGTTCATTTTTTATCATCCTTTCTTTTGCGTCTTGGAGACAGCGGTACTCCGATGAGCCGCTCTGACACATGTTTGATATTATCTTCGTTTATATATTCCTTGCCTTTTTCCGCAGAATTCTTTATGAACTCGAGCCAGCCATGACGGTCATCCATATCCGCTTCTTTTTCCTTCTCATGCCTTGCCCACCATGTACGCAGGCCTTGAATCACAACCCCAACGGCATACGCGCCAAAGCTGACCAGTATTATGAGCCCTATAGTCTTGAGGAACTGGACGCTCATAGAAGGCGGAGCCCATTTCCCTATTTTCAGGGATACGATCGAGATCCATACGAAGAAAGCAGGGATCAGCGCAAGGCAGTATATAGTGACCTTCTTGTTGAAAGCCAGATCTGTGAACAGTGCTTTTACTTTTTTCATATCAACCACCTTTTTTCATTGGCATATCGTAAAATTGTTCAATTCGCGCATCCATGTCGCCGTTCCATCCATTTGCTTTATAGGCTTTATATAAATGTTCTACGTCCTGTCTTGCTTCTGGCGGAGCGTATCCCGTATCTATCCAGAGTTTAAGCGTGTCAGACAGTAAATGGTATGATACGGCTCTCATCAACGTTCTCATGGCCCCCCTTGTCTGGAAAAGATAAAGCACAACTGCCCAGAGGCCATTGCAGCCTATAAATGCGATTATTATTTCTGTAGTCGAAAACTGCTCCACGTTGCTGTCCTCCTATAGCCCAAAATATTTTTTAAAGGTCAGCCCATGTTTGTTCAGGGTATAATACCCATTACGGCTGGAGGAGTCCTTTTTAGTCTCGTCCATATGGTTGCCAGTGAATTTGGTATCCATATGCACGGCGTTACCCATATATCCTATGCCCCACTTCCACTTCACGGTAGATTCCAGATATACGCAGACTTTCTTTCCTGATATGACTTTGCCGTTTTTATCGTGACATACGAAGTCTACAGCTCTGCCTATGACATGAGCGCTATTACTGGCACCGCCTATCTTCTTGTTATATGCATACGATCTGTTTCCGGATGTTATCGTGATAGGCCCGCCGTAATGCGCTCTGAGTTTTTCAAGCATAGCTACTATCGTTGTGCTATACATTACTTTGTCCGTACCATCTGAACAAGCAAACTCCTTTAGCTTAAAATGTTCAGATACTTTAAAGTTCCTACCGTCTTTACTGAGATATTTTGTTTTAACTGACATGATAATTTCTCCTTTCCTGCCCTTCCCGGGCAATATAAAAATCCTTAATTAAGAAATTGCTGTTTTTCTTTAATAAGGATCTCGTTAATTAAATTTATTCAGGAATCTTTAATTAAGATGCTTTTGTTCCTATTGCCTGCCATATTACATTGCAGCTATATGCTGTTGCTACAGGTCCATAAATAACGCAGACAAACCCTGTTTTGCTGAATGTTTTCAGTTGAACTTTATAGCTGCTGTTATCTGAAGATCTCTGGACAGTAAGTGCTATACTTACATCGTTATTATCAAAGGCTTCAGGAAACGTTACCGTCAGTATTGTTCCTGCTGTTCCTGCCGTAGTTGCTTCACTTCCGGTTTGTATCAATTGATTATCGGTACGGCTTTTTATTGCTTTCCCCGCCAGTGTTGCAATAAATTTTTCTATGTCTGCCTTGCTTATCATGATCCGTCCTTTCCGCACATCCGGAAAGGACATGCTGTGTTAATCAGTAGTTTTGGTATATTTCAGCGTAATATATGTTTGTGTGTAAGAGGATAAATTCCCCGTAGTAATTATGTCGATATAACTGCCCGTGACTTTAGTTTGCCATGTCAAACCACTCAGCTTTAAAAAGGTGCCACTACCGTTCGTGGAATAACCAGATATATCAATCACCTTACTCAGATTACTTATACCATGTGCTACATCTTTGCTTGCGGCATTCGGTAACGCACCAAAAGATACGGTTTTCTGGTAAAGTGGTTTTCCATTGATCCACGTGCCGATAATTCTTTCTTCTGTATCATATAGTTCTATGCTTTGCGATATCAGGCGGTCTATATCCTTATATGTCAGACCCCTCCCCCTCCCCCCGACTCTGAAGAATTATATGATGCCATCACAACCGTATTCGCATCAACACTTCCGGCAACGGCGACAGTCCCGTCGGTCCCGATTGTCACTGTCACTCCGGGAATAGCATTGCCGCTGGAATCATAGGCCGTAAGTGTCTGAGCTGCCGCAGGGCGGTATCCTGAAGGTAAGGTCCCTATTGCAGTCGTTACAGACATGGCTGTGGTCTTGCTTACTTTTACAAACACCCTCAGTTCAGAATCCCACGGAATCCCGTAATATAAATACGAGCCGGAAACGAATCCGGAAAGCGTAACGCTCAACGGAGCTATTAATGGTTTATACTCTTCCTGTATATCCAGCGGTACCGTGCCGATTATATTGAATGCTGCTGCCGGTGCAGGATTATCATTCGGATCCAGTCCTATAGCTTCTGCGACTGCATCCGGCAATATGTTTAATTTATTATATGCTGTTCCTTCAGTTGTCGGTTTGTCGGCATGCTCTACGTCGAAATATATTTCTTCTCCGGTAGATACGTTGGTAAATTTATATCTTCCCGGGTGTGCGGATGCTCTATCTTCCATCAGAAAATCACTCCTTCCCCTGAATAGCCTTCGCCGGAATAGAACGAATCTGCTGCAGGTGTCATGACGGCTTTGGCCAAAGCATGGATTGTTTCAATTTGATTTATGTTCTCATATGAAAAATCGATCGCGACTGAATCGGTCGAAATCTCAAGCTGCGTTTTTATACTATTTGTTTTCCGTACTATTTTCTGCCAGTCAGGAAGATAAATGATCTCGTCATTTATCCAGGATGTTTTGACTTCCGCATCCCCAAGCAGCCCGACAGCTGACAACGCATTCAGCAGATACTGACAATTTCCGGAGATCCGGTTCATATCGTCATGGGTCATTTTGATCCTGTCGGATTTTCTGCCTGTAACAGGTGTTATCCAAGCCATCAGATTACTCCCTCTCTCACTTCGATCTGGCTGCTCAATCCGCCGCCGCTATGTTCTAATGTCATTGACTCTATTGTATATGGAGTATCATCTGTTCCCAAATATATTACATCAAACGGCATCATGCGCGGATCTCCTTTCCATGTGAATTTTCTTTTTTTGCTTGATCGATTTAACAGCTGTTGAACATAATCTAAATAAGACAATTCTCCAGAACAGATAAAGTCAACATCCCATATGCTTGAAAAGTCTGCCTGTCTTCCTTCCTTGTCGTCTACAACATTGTATTCATCGGTGTCTTTATATATTTCAATTAGCTTTCCTGTGACTACACAATCTCCGTTACTTAATGCTTTGAATGTGACATAATTAAGTCCAACCGAATGTACTATTGCATTGGTAACAGATATGCCAGTGTAATAGTCCGAATATGTCTGTTCAAAAAATTCTCCAGTTGTTGCGGTTACAGTTTCTATTGTTTCAGATGTTGCATTTTCAAGTGCGCTATAACATTTTACAAGGATTTCATTTATATGTTGTTCTATTTCATTTTCTACTTTTGAATAATCATTTATTCTCCATACATTATGCCGTGACGCAGAATGGAAGAGATATGGGATTCCGGCATCTACAAATCTTATCGGTATAAGATTTTGTAGAAATGCTATAACATCACGTCTGGTGCTGTCTTTAAATAGAAAATAATTATCTGCATATCCAGATGCGCCGGTTGGCTCGCTTTCAGCAGTATAAGTTATTCCAGCTGCAGTAAGTATTGCTTTGAAAAGCCGGTATAAATCACGCTTTGAATATCCATAATTTAATGTTACATATTGTGCCAGAAAATCTGAATCCAACTTATATGTTTCGTCATAACCTTTTATGACAGCAATTTTATCATTATATTCGATTGGTATTTCTTTCTGGAGATAAAATTTACGCATTGCTGACATGTCTCCTGGATATCCGGAGGAATACCATATTGGCGAATTATCTGGTATATATGATATCTCATCTGATATGTCATTCATAATATGTCCTTGGATTTCAATTTCTGAAAAGGGTAATGTCGGTTCTACTGTTAATCCAGCACGAAGTGTCAGAATGCATGACACAAGATTATCGTTATTGAACTGATAGCATTTACCCATGAATATCCGGGCCAGTTTTGCGCGGGATCCAGGGGTCCATTTATCTATGGTTATAACCAAAGAAGCATGTCCGGTGCAGTCAAGCATTATCCGATCTGCGACATCTTTTTCTACGGCTGATCCGGAATCAAGCTGATACGAAAAACCAAATGTAGACATTTCTTCAAATATGATTGTAATTTCGCCCAAATCAGATGCCGTTACTGTTATAACCAATGGGGTGCTCAGATCTCCGTCTTCATCGGCTATGTCCGCACTCTGATATCCATATTTCGTGAGTTCATCCGGAGAGTCGGAATAGCATGCCCGGCTGCCATCCAGGGGGAATCCGTCTCCTGCGAGATCCGCAAGTTTCGGTATAAGGCCTATATCCTGTATCTTATTGCTGTCTAATGCATATGCGCCTGTAGCTGTTACGGTGCCGGTCACTCCGCTGGCTGCGTCAAGACCGCAAATGACTTCCATTTTATGACGTATTTTTTTTGAGTTTTCAGTATCAATTGTGTGCATCAAGGAACCTCACCGTAACTGATATATTTTTCCATAGTGCTATGCCATTTTCTATAAACCTGCACTGCACCGGACTTTTGATTGTTACAATTACATTTTCAGTAACTTCGCCGTCAACCGGATCCTGGAATGTGAATGCCGTTTCTCCGGATGCAGCATATATCTTCAGTAGTTCCGTTTCCGGCAACGCATCCCACGCAAGAGTCAGATCTGAATATTTCCATCCAACAACATCGGCTCTGGTCTCACCATTGCATGTCGTATATTCCCCGGACAATACCGTTTCCCGCTGAGGGTTCAGATCATTGCAGTTTATTATTTCAGTTCCGTTTATCTTCATATCAGTTACCCTTTACTTTTTTACCGGAATCATAAAGTTTTACTATCTGTTCTGCTACTTTTACGCCACCTATTTCCGAGACAATCTTTATCTGTGATGGTATATTTACATTATTTGCGGATGCCGCGGCGATAGGAACGGTAACAGCATTGGCTACTTCATTGCCTATGCTTTGAGCTATGGCTCCGGTATTGATATTTAACTTAGGAGATGCCACAGGAATAGACAGCGCCGAGACCGCTTTATCCATATTCAATGATTTTATTGCATCTGCTGTGCCCTTCAATGCTGCGGTTGGCACACCATATCCGGCTTTATATATTGCTTTCTGTCCGGCAAGTATATGATTATAATAGCCGAGGTCGTAATTGTCTCCTTCTTTACCAGCTAATTTTGATGGTGAATGAGACTTCTGCCCTGCCTTGGTACCTTTTACTGCGGCCTGGGCCAGTTTATAAGTAGCGGAAAATGCACTTTTTATTCCATTTATTATTGAATTGGTATATCCTTTGACATATTCTTTTCCTCTTTGTTTGCCATCGTTTCCGGATGATTCCATGCCTTTATTGGCTTCTTTTTTTAATGCCTTTGTCGCATCTTTTACGCTTGTTTTTCCAGATAAAATTCCATTTTTAATATTTTTAGGTATATCTTTGGAATCAATGCCCATCTTTGCAGCTACATCTTTTATGACAATCCATTTTTTCAGACGTGACATTGCTGTCTGTACAGATATTTTTCCTGATGCTACTGCGCTGGCAAGAGCTGCGGGTATTTTCTTACCATCGATTTTTGCCTTTTCGGCAAGGTCATAAAATTTAATCGTAGCTTTTAGGGCTTTGACTGACTCAGGGATAGATATTTTTCCAGATTCAATCCCAGATCTTAATGCTTTTGGGATATCACTGCCGGAGAGTTTGGCTTTTTGGACAAGTTTATCAAACTCCGCTATTGTGCTTTGTAATGAAAAGGATTTACCATAACTATCCAGATCGTTTTCGCTTTTATCTATCGTGGTCTGCAGATCTTTTACTTTTGCTTTGGCGGTTGCGACTTTCGATTCATATGAAGAAAGTCCTCTACCTTTTACTCCGCGCTCTCTGGCTGCGGTAAGTTCATCTTCAGCTTTTTTTTCGGCCTGTTTTGCCTTGGCCAGTTTGACAGAATTGCTCGCTATGGATTTCTGGATTTTTTCCATAGCCGCTTCATATGCCGCGGCAAGAGCCTGATCTTTCATGGCCTGTATATTGTCATAGATTGCATCCGTTGAATCGCTAAGTGCATCTTTTTCTTCATCATATTTTAAGTTCAGTCCATCGATGCGTGAATTAAGTATCTTTACGATCCCGGACTCTTCAGCTTTTTGTGAATTTGTTTTGTCGTGTATGCTGTTTAATTTTTTCAGTCGCTGCCATAATACCAGATTGCTGGCAGATTCATCTTTTGCGTCCTGTACAGATGCCTGCATGGTCTTATGGAGTTTATTATATTCAAGGTTCGCTTCGCCGCCTGCAATAGTTACCCTGGCGATCTGAAAAGCAAGCGCGCCGGCGGCAATGCCTACAGCGACCATTGGATGCGCTCTAAGCACGCCCCACAGCTTTGAGAACATGCTGGTGCTTGTTCCTACAGAGACATCGGCTGCAGCTTCTTTTTCTTTGAGTTTTGACAGTCTGCCTGTTATTACAGACAGTCCGGATGCTACTCTGCCGAGGGTTATAAGGGCGGGGCCAGCAGCACCAGCAGCAAGGCCGGTGACTGTTATTGTTTTCTGTATGCTTTTCGGCAGCTTCGCCCACCACTCTGTAAACTTATCAAGATCCTTTGTCGCGCCTTTGATCGCTGGAGAAAGAGAGCTCAATAATGTATAACCTACCTGTGCAAGAGCTTTTTTGCTGGCCTGCACGGTGACTTTGGCAGCGTCTGCCTCATCAACTATATTGTTATATGTTTTTTTTACCGCGCCATCAGACTTGTCAAGCGCACTTATCATTTCGTCTATGGAAAAACGGCCTTCATATATTGCGTCGGCAAGGTCGGGACCTGCCTTGGCTCCAAATATTTCTATTGCCTTGGTTGTTGCTTCTGCCAGGGTAGGCGCACTCTTTATATCCTTCAGAGTTTTGGCGAACTCAACTCTTGAGTCTTTGCCGGCTTTCGCAAAATTACTTATAGCTTTTTTCATTCCGGAAAATGCTATAGACGTATTGACTCCGGCCTTTTCCCATGATGCAAATAAAGCTATCGATGTTTTGGTGTTAAATCCTAATGCACGCATGGGAGCACCGTATTTTGTTATGTCTTCTGCCAGTGTGGATACGGCTATGCCGCTTTTCTGGTATGCTACAGTCAGAGCGTCAAGAACCTTGTTATAATCCTTGCTCTTGATGCCGGCGTCGCCCATGGCGCGTGCTACCAACTGCACGGCTTCTGTCATGTCCGTATCGGTTATCCTTGCGAATTCTGCAAATAGGACTGATGATTTTTTCAGTTCTTTTCCGGTGAGGTTAAATCTTTTATATATTTCTGCTATCCCGGAGCCGAGACTGGTAAAGTCCCCAGCAATCTTGCTGGTGACATAGTTATATACATTCTCAAGGTCTTTCGCGGCGTCGCCGGTGGCGCCGGTAGATTCGATGATTTTATCCATTCCCTCGTCGACTTCGTCGAATGCTACTACAGCTCCGGCGGCAAGGCCAGCTATGACCAGCGACAGGGAAGACAGATTCTGTCCTGCAGTAGTGGTTTTTTTGCTGAAATTATCGAGTTTCGTTGACGCCTGACCGAGTTTTGAAACAGAGGCATTGAATTCAATCTGTTCTTTTTTTAATGTTTTGAGCTTGTCGTCGGTTTTCACGATTTCACGCTGGAGATCTCTCACCTGCTCTTCGGAAACTTCTCCGTTTTTGAATGCTTCGTTTACCTGAACTTCTGCATCTTTTAAAGCCTTAAGCTTGGTAGAAGTGTTCCCGATCTCTTTTGTAAGCAGCTCCTGCTTCTGTTTCTGCAGTACAGTGTTCGAAGGGTCGAGTTTGAGCAGCTTATTTACCTTGGTAAGTTCGCTTTGAGTCTTTTTTGACTGACCGTTTATGTCCTTAAGCGCTTTTTCCAGCGGTGTGGCGTTGCCACCGAATTCAATTGTTATACCTTTTATGTTTCCAGACATTTTATATCCCCTTAAAAATTATCAAAATCATCCTGAGTGGCATTGCGCACATATCCATTCGCATCGATATCGCGTTCTTCGAACATATCGAATATGAGTCCGACCGTCAGATATTCAAGATCACGGATCGCAATGCCGATTTCAATACACCTCAGCAGGTAAAGAGCTGCCGAAGTCGGTCTGTTATTTTTTTTTTTGTTTTTCCGGAATCTACTGTGGTTTTCATATTTTCGTTCCACAGATTGATTATCGGGTTTATGAAAATATATTTATCCCCTTCTGTAAACTGCGACAGCAGCTCTTCCGGGGTATCGCATTCAGGTTCAATGAGGATATAAATAAGGTTTTCGAGAATACGCATTTCTTCGGCCTTAAAATTTCTGTTTTCCTTGATGGCCGTTTTGCATTCCTCGCTCATCTTTCTTATGTCCTGGAATATGTCGGCGTTTTCAAATTTAACTGCATAAAGCCTCGGAGTTGCCCCCGAGGCTTTTAATACAATTTTCCGCCCGCTTATTTTTATTGTCTGCTGCGGCATTATGCGGCCTCCTCGATATCGAGTTCGAATATAACGTACTTTGTGCCGGACATAAGTTTGAAATACTTATGTCCAGTTGCCAGCATGGCCAGGTAGGTAGACTTGATCGTGAGCGTGCATCCGGATGATGTTGTAACTACAGTATAGTTGTCCGATGATACAGTAGCTCCGCCTATCTTGAGAGTATCTATCACTCCGCCGGTGACAGCCAGCACCACATCTGCATCTGCATAAGTGGCCTCTTCAGGACTGACCGTCATGTCAGGAAAAACCGGGAATGTAGGAGCCGTGAACCAGTTGGCATAAATATCAGCATCAGTGTCTGCACACGTTCTGTACTTGACGACATTGTTGATCGGCTGTCCTGTACACTTGATCGTAGACGAACCAAAGTCGATCTTGTCCTCCGTGGTCTGACCCTCTTCACTCAGTCTGGATGCGATGCTGTAAGGCATGCAATGTCTTGTTGCTTTCAAGTCCCCTTCGAACTGCCAGAATAGAGCGAAATGCGGGATTTCCACATTATCCTTTTCGACCAGCACGTCATGTGCGTCAAGCACCTCCCCGAGACAGGTTTTTCTGAATGTTTCCGGTGTCTCAGTAAGTTCGAGTTCTACATCATAGCCATTATTGCTGGCTTTCACAAAGAACAACTTGTTGTCGGCATACAGTTCGTTTGTGTCACCTTTCGGATCTGCCTTCAGGCTTTTTGCTCCAGGCATAGCCACTGGCGTTCCGAATGTGATGCTTCCGTCTGTTGCGATTGTGATCGTAGAGTAGTAACATGAACTAAGTCCATATCTTATCTGATTAGGCATTTTTTATCTCCTTTCGATTACTTTTTTTAATTGATCGTGGTGTAATAACAAATCATGAATACGGCTTCGTTTTCAAGCCACTCATCAGGATCTTTTCTCCAGTTGAGATGATTCGAAGAAAGCAGAGTTTCCATTGCCGATTCCTGGGCAGAATTTTTTTGACGGGTATACAATTCTATTCGGATAACGTCCTTTGTCAGTTTAACCGAATTATCAGCATATAGTATTGTCTCATCGTCTGTGATATAGCATATATAATCCGTTGTAGGATCCTGTTCCTCATCGAAACATGCATATGCTACAGGCAATCCTAACGTTTTCAGTTGTGCTTCAAATTCAGCGTATGTCATTTATGTCCTCCCTGACCTTATCTTCATACTTCTTGGTATACTTTTCCTCCACAGGCGCAATATGCTCATGCGCAGGCGTGCTCCTTCCTTTTCCGTTCGGACCGGCATGGCCTTTTTCCAATGGGCGTGGAAGAGCGGAATGGACTATGTATGATTTGCCTTTTTTGCTCTTTTTCCAGCTTTTGGCATAATCACCGGTTTTATGGGGTGATTTTTCCTTGAGCTCGGCTACTGTCTCATCCGCTATTTTCGAAGCATCGCGCGTTGCGATTTCCCCTATTTCTTCTGTATACGTCTCAAGCTCTCTTGCGATTGCTGCAGACAGTTCTCCTATTTCAATGATTCCTGAACCCATCATTTCACCTTCAGATACAGTTCCGTATATTCATCATCACGGGGGTAATTACGATATACTTCATATGTCTGATCTTCAAATTCCACCTTTTTCTGTCCTGAATAATCGTATGTCGATACGATCAGTTCTACTTCACTTTTTATTCCTGATTCTCCGGCTGCATTGAACTCAGACTGTGATATCGGCACCTTCTGACAGAAAACCGTCTGAGATGGTTCAGACGGTTCGCTGCCAGCAAGTTTGCTGTTTCCACTGGTTTCGATGAGTATACATTCAGAATCAAGGGATATTGTTTTACCCATTTGCTCTGCCTTTCACTATGCGGTTCCTTATGCGGTATCTTAGATGCTCAGGCAAGCCTGCGTCTTCACTTCTGTGTCGATATCTCCAGGCTGCATAATCATTGAGCAGCATCTGATCTTCGGGGCTTTCGAGGTCAAGTGTTATGCCCTTTCCTTCGATTTCCGTTTTCATTCCGTTAATCATTTTAGTCAGGAATGGGTCTCTGGCAGAAGATTTTATACCAAGATCCGCTTTTACAAGCACAAGCACATCATCCATACTCATGATTTTCTCCTATCGTTTATCAGGCTGCTGCTTTTGCTGTTACGGCAGTTATGCCGGCTTTGACAGCCTTTCCGGATTTACACTCTGCAAGCACAAGATAAGATCCTGTCGCTGCTGTGATATCTGCGCTGCCGTCCCATATGGTCCATGTACTTCCGAGTTTTTCTCCGTATTTAGGTACGGCAATATCTGATGCTATCTTGTATTTATAGGTATTGCCGTATGTAAGTGCAGGCGATACTGTAAGTTTTGTATCGCCGGTGGCGGTTCCTGCTGCCGATGTTACTATAAGCAGTCCTATCGGAGTATTGGCAGAGTCCTCAGGGAATGTCGATGCTGTAGCTGCTGCAGATGTGGTGATGCTGAACAGCACCCATGAATCAGCTATAACAGGACATCCGTCGTATCTTGCCGTTCCCTTGAATACTGTCTGATCTTCGATGAACCTGACCTGATCCGATATGGCCATCTTGGCGCCTGCACGTTCAGCCAGCAGATATGGTTTGAAATATCCGCCGAGAATATCATCATCATCCATGAAATCAAGTGTGATGATCTCTCCTCCGAGAGCCGGCATCTGGTTATTGATAGAGGCTACCAGCGTACCGGATGCGTCGAAGCTTATCAGTTTAGCCAGCAGTTTCCCCTTTGTGGTCTCGTTCATCAGATATATCTTGTCCTGTCCCTGTGCATATTTTGTATTACAGTTGGCAAAGGCTATCGCCATTTCGCCGAAAAGCTGCTGTCCTGTAAGGCTGTTGCTGGATGCTTTGAGTATATGTGACGTATGCAGATCGACCCATGGCGGCATCTTGTCAGAATAATCGGATGGCTCTGATGTCTGTGCGAGTCTGGTTATTATTCCGAGAGGCTGCTTGTTTCCGGTGCCATATACCATGGCTTTGTCGAGGCCATATCCGATACAGGATCCGAGGGTGCTCATTATTTCGTCCATGAGCGCTACATCGCTGTCTTCAAGATATGAGTTTGCGATAGGAACAAACCCGCCGACCTTATATCCATCCACTTCTGCAAGATAGAACTGCAGATCGAGTTCATTAAGTGCTCCGGTCATTTCTGTCCATACGGCTTCAGGTATGGTACCCATTACTTCCTGTCTGGCAGTGCCTTTCACCGATCGTGAATATACACGACTCAGCAATTTGGATGATGTCTGTATCTCCGGGCGGAGCAGATCTACTACTATGGGAGGTATGGTTACATCAACACCGCTTACTGCTCTCTCTTTTTTACCGAGAGTATTTTTCACATCCGAGAGAAAAGCTTTGACATCTTCTCTCTCTGTAAATACTTCCCTCTCCTGGAATGTCATATCTTTATATCTCTTTTTTGTCATTATTGCCATTTCTCTTTTTTCTCCTTTCTTTTCTTCACCATCGCCAGGAGTCGGATCTGTTCCCGCTGCGCGTTTGGTCTTTTCTTCTATGTCAGTTATCTGGGAATTAATGTTTTCTATTTCCGATTCCAGTTTTGCGGCGGCGGCGCTGAGATCCTCTTCACCTTCTTCTTTTTCCAGCTGCGCTATATCGTCTTCAATGACCTTGATGTCTTCATCGGATTCGGCTTCACCGAGAGCTGTTTCAAGTTCCTCTTCACGCTTTTGATAATCAGCCTGCTTATCTCTGATCTTGTTCAGATCGTTTTCTTTTTCTTTGCGTTCTTTGCGAAGTTTCAACAGTTTAAGCATTTTTCAGATCCTCCAATCTTTTTTTAAGTTCTTTTTTTCGCTGTTCGGCATGTTTGCCTTTATGAGCAGCATATTCTTTTGATCTGGCTTCGACTTCTGTCTGCTCATATTGAGGGAATGTGCATATGGACACTTCTTTGATGTCAACTTTTTCTTCTGTCCATAAAACAGATCCATCGGCAAGCTCTTCGTAGCTTTCGGCCTCCGGATAATATCCATAGCTACATCCGCTTATGTCGCCTCTTTTCACACGTTCATATGCGTTAAGGGCATCTGTATCATTTTCATTTATCAGCACTTCGCCCCACAGGCCTTTTGAATCTATCCTGAAGTCCGCTGTGTTGACTGATTTTCTGCCTAAAATAATGTTGCTGTCATGGTTATACAAACACCGGATATCATTATTTGCGACAGATTCATCGGCAGCGCTGGGCGCAACCTGCTCAAAAACTCCAGGCCAAAGCTCTGTACGCTGATTGAAAACTATGAAATATCCCTGTATATACTTTTCATTGTTCATTCCTTCGCGGGTTGTCAGCCTGTGATTCCCGGGCATATATGAGTGCCGCATTTGTATGCTGTCTGCTTTATTTGTCATCTTTTCCTCCTTCCAGTTTTTTTTGTGATCCGAGCTTGTCTATCGGAATATAGTTCTCAAGTACCTGGTGCTCATCCATTTCCGGATCGTCTACAGGCGGATAGTCGAACTCGGTGCGGCCCTCGTTTCTGGTGAGTATCCCCCTGTCCGTCAATGCTCCGACCATTGTCATTTTTTCTGCAGGTGTAAATTGCATCAATGATTTATTGTTGAACTTGACATACCATTCCGGCTTATAGAGTATTTTTCTGGTAAGCTCCTGCGCTATAACCGTAGCCGTGAAATATACTGTTGAACCGATGAAATGGTTATGCGCATCTTTTGAGAATTCTCCAATTCCGATATCATACGGAGGTACGCCAAGATCCGCAGCCACGCATTTTATATCCAGGTTGAGTCCGTCCTGAATAGCCAGATCAGCAAGTGACAGCGGTTTTACTTCTTTTACGTCGATTTCGCCTGCAGGTATGAGCCATGGTTCTCCGGCTCGATTAGTCTCTGTGTAGCTTTTGAGTATTTTTTCGCGTAGCTCCTTATCCTGGAGCTCTTCAGCGTCTGCGCTTACACTGACCACCAACGACGGTTTCCATTCGCTACGCAGGAAACCTTTTTTGGTAACTTGGGCTTGTAAAAGGTTTTGGATTGTATTTGTAAGAGAGTCTACGCAGTCGACTCCCTTATATGGCTTGCTTTTATTCGGTTTTCGTACAAAATGCAGGACTTCATCCGGTTCGAAAGATATACCGTTGTACAGAATTTTGTATGAATCGTTTACTGGGTCTTCTATGAACTGCGGGTTGAGCAACGGCCTGAGATTTGTCAGATGTCCGCTATTATCGAACTCAGGCAGGCAGACTGCATTCCCCTTGATATACATTTCATTTACGATATGCTGTATAAATGCTTTCCGCGTCATGGTCTTGCATGGTGTTATGTCTATGAACCTGGACAGGCCGTTTCTTATACGGTCATCACCGGCTTTGTCCGTATTGCTCAGAAGCATTATGGTCATGTTCGATACATAGTCCGCTATGACGTTTACGCATCGTTTTACTTCGTCGCAATTGCGTGCCAGATGATATCCTGGTATGTAGACATCGCTATCATCATTTCTCAGGAAATATGCCAGAGCGCTTCGTGAGCTGCTCTGTTTTTTAAAAGGATTTCGCATCTATATCCCCTTTCATCCGAACCAGTTATGCAGATTGTCCTTTACTCCAAGATCTTCAAGCATTCTGACTACTGCAAAAACCGATGCGTCAAAAATGTCTATTCGCATCGTTTTTTCAACTTTTTCGTATTGGATCATGTCGTCTGTTTTCTCGATTGCACGCACGTTCTGCACGCAATATTCATATGGCTCTGCGTGCATATAATAAAGCTTTCCGTCTTTCGCCTTTTTTTCGATGAACCGGAAGCCCTCTGACTTTTTATAAAAATACTGCGGCTGGTCTATGATATTGAATCCGTGCCTCTTCATCAGCAGGAAATATTCCCGGGCAAATTTTCTGTCATGTCCGACCTGCTTGATCTTGAATCCTGATTTTCTTTTATCGATATACCACTGCACGATGTCGGCCAGGTTGACAGTCGGAGTATTGCACATATCGAGCCAGCCGTCATCCTGCCAACCGAACAGCGGGATATTATCCTCTTCAGCCTTTTCCTTTGCTTTTATAATCGGGAACCATGCATGCGGTATCATTATCAGGATATCTTCATACATGCCTGCCAAAACACCGGCTGTAAGGTCATACAGTTTGGACAGATCAGATCCGCCATACCATTTAATCGGCATTCTTTTGAGTTCATCCATGGTCCAGTCATATTTCTCATCGCTCTTCTGGAATTCGCTTATATCAAAATATGCCTTCATGGCCGATGTATATACATTCAATGACTTCGAAAGAAAATCTTTTCGCTGCTGCGGATCATTCATTGCCTGGATACTTTCATTGAGTATTTCATCAGGTCTTATTATGATATTGTATGCCGGGTTGGCTTCTTCCTGCACCAGAGGATTCGTATAATCTATATTTCCGTTTTTGTCCGGATCTGCTTCTGCTATGAATATAAAAAGCTCTTTATCCTCTACAGTCTTATCCAGCACTTTTTTTGCATATACAAGCCGGCGGTAGCAAAAACTATTCATATTGTCGCCGGCGGTCGTAATCCCGATCATGAGCTTATTCGTATATGCTTTCATGGCCTCTTTGAAAAGGTTATACTGCTTAGTTTTTTTGAAAGCATGCACTTCGTCCGCTATGGCTATATTGCAGTTAAAAGAGTCATGTACGTCCGGATTGGCTGCCAGTGCCTCTATTTTGAGAAACCCGTCTCCGAAATTGACAGTTACGCTATGCTCATTATTATTATCTATGATCCTGTACGAATCCTCATCTTCATCTTCCAGAAGCCTGAGAGCATTGAACTTAAGAAAATCGAAAGCCTGCAGCGACTGTTTAAGCGCTCCGGATACGAGATATATCTTTGATCCGCTCTTGCGCTGCAGAATCCCCAGCGCCCAAGAAAGCGCAGCGGTAAATGTTGTTTTTGCGTTCTTACGCGGTATATATATAAATGCTTCTTTGTACTTCCTGATATCGGTCCCTTTATGAAAAATCGACAGTATCCCGAAGATGATAAATTTGTGATATGCACTAAGCAGAAAAGGCGCTCCCAGTAATGGCTTTCCCGGTATGGTCTCACCCTGTTCATGTACGAACTGACGCTCTATAAGATTTATTACAAAATCCGCGTCTTTTATTTTGACTTCGTAATCCGGATCATTGATATCATCAAGGAATCTCTGACAGCTTTTTATCCGATATTCGTTCGCTCTGATCCTGCCAGCTATGATATCTTCTGCATATTGCATAACTTCGTCAAAATGTTTAACTGTCACAGTCATTTATCCCTTCTATCAGTTTGCTTTTTCCCCGCTTCTTCAGAGCCTTCTGCTTTATTTTCTTCAATCCTATAGGAGTCAGCCCGAGGACATTCTCATAATTGAGCAAGTCCCGGCGTATCGTTTCGAGGGCCTGATATTCGGCTGTCTTGCGGCGGTTCATGGATCCGTTCTTATTCGTATATTCTTCCGTGATCTCCATGCCGCTTTCTTCCCACTTGGCATTTATGATGTCGTGCTGATATCTGACACGGGCATATGCTTTGATCACAGGGTCGAATTCTTTCTGATACACCTCTAAAGATTCCATGGCTTTTTTTGTCTTCCGGAATATCTTGTTTATTTTTTTGTCTTCTTCAGAAAGTGCCATTTTCATCACCTTTTTTAACCAAACATATTGTTTTCCTCTTCATTTCCGTGTTTTTTTTGACCTGTTTTTGAAGATGCTCTTTTTTTGTTTTTTATATATTTAAGTCCCCCTCTTCAGAAAAATCATTTCAGATATGGAAATGATTTCTGACCCCGGTCTCCAGCCAGCAGATTCTATTCCTCCGGGGGTGGGGGGGTTCTTTTCTGCAAATCAATTCCAGGTGCTGTCAATTTTTTAGTAATACGGTCATGCATTTTGTCATGGCACTGAGGACATAGACTTATAAGGTTCCAGAGCTTATATCTCCACTCAGGATGATCTTCTGCAGGGTAAACATGATGTACAACGGTCGCATCGACATGCTTTCCGTATCGTCTGCACTCAGCACAAAGATATCCGTCCTTCTTCAGTCTCCGTTCTCTCAGTATCTTCCAGCGTTTGTTTTTATAATTCATGGCATTAAAAAGCCGGAAGCCTTTCGGCCTCCGGTCCTGGTTATTTATCTCCAATAACATAATATCACAGATCCATTATCAATCTTATCAATGTTTATTTCCAGTCCAAAACTCTTCGATTTTGTTATGTACACTTGACTGAGCATAGCCCACCTCAAGACCTATGTCTTCCTGTGACATTCCGTTCCGGTAGTAGTTACGGAGTATGGCATACATCATGGGATCTATCCGATGTTCCAGTGAATCAAGCCATGCTTCTATTTCCTGAACCTTCAGGTCTATTCGCTTATTCAGCTCCCTCAGCTCTTTCTCCAGTTCTTTGTATTTTGTCTGGCCATCATCATATCCGGCCATCGGTTTTGGTATAGCTTTGCCGGATCGATAGTCATTATACCAGTCGCTGACCATGATGCGTTCCGGATGAATCATGGATATCTTGACAGATCTGGACTGTGCTATGAGTTCTCGAAGCTGTTCAACATCTTTCCGTTTCATTCGTCCACCTCTCCGATCATACTAAAAGCCAGCTGCTTTTCATGACGCAGCAGATGATTATAGTTTTCAGTTCGCTTTACAGTTGCCCCTTTGTACCACCGCTTATATCTCGGCTGCTCGGTAGCCACCTGTATATATTCCAGATGTGGCAGACCTGTGACCTTATGGTCATACCTGCGGATAGAGTCCTGATCGATGTAGTAGCCCTTCAGCGGCTTTATGTCTTTATATATTTCTCGTTCAGATACTATCTGCCTTTTCACTTCCGGCCTGACTATATTCCTGCTGCATGTCCAGCGGCGATGGTTCACACTGTCTGGATCTCTGTATGTTTTGGATGTCTCTTTTACTAAGTAATGTGCCAGCTTCGTATAGTTCCTGGTCTTGTCCAGTGGCGTCACTCTTACATGTCCACGCTTCCACAACTCGTTTATAATCTCCAGCGGAAGGTGTGAGCATACGACATGGTGATGGATCCTTGCGTGTTTATATTCTGTGACAGCAATCCACTTGAATTTTTTTCCGTTCCTGTCTGCCCAGCCCTTAACCAGCCGGCAGAAATATTCTTTGTGCTTCTTTGCCTCTGCTGCTGTGGGTTCGGCCCTGTATGTCAGCACCAGATGCCAGTCTCCAGGACCGAAATTATGATTTAATATCCTGGCAAGGTCCCTTTCGGCATTTCTCGTGTTTACCTTCCAGACATCTTCCGGAGTAGGATTCATTCTCGGTGCTCTTTTCCCTTCGTGCTTCATGAACCTGGTAGAAAATTTATATGTGGTGTCTATACAGGCGCCAGCGACGCATGTCTCTTTTATGATATTCATGCTTACCTCTACGGATTATTAATACTCTTACGGACATCTTATGCGCCTCTTTAGGCGCTCTGCTTTCCTTATATATATAATGGAAGATTAATTCATCTAAAGTCTGCCAAATTCCCACATTTCCTGTATACGCTTATATTTCTCATATGCATGTTCTGCGAATCTTGTCGCTTTGCCTTCGTCATAATTTTTATTATTAAATCTTAAGCTTTCAATAAAATGGTAATATTCATGAGCAATTGTTTCAAACAGTGACTGTTCATCCGGCATATCTCCTGCTACAAATATCTCTTTAGTATCAGTTCTAAATACTCCGAAGCCTTTGCCTTTATTTGTGTCAACTGTGTCATAGCCTTCAAGAATATGTATATATACAGTTTGTGGTGTTGGATACTGATTGTTTAGGAAGGCTATGAAATGAGATATATCTTTGTTTATAAAGCGAATCATTATCTGCTCCTTTCTATTATCCTTTTATTCTTTTTGCGTATGCTGTAATCATTCTTTTATTACCTTCTAAAATATTCCTGCAGCTTTTGATATTCTTCGTCTGACAGACGCAGGCCTTTGCCCATCTTGGTATGGTTCTCATTCCAGGATCTGATATCTATCTTCGCGGGCTTATCGTCCCATGAGACTCTGTTGATCTCAAGAGACCATCCGCTATTATTACTGCTTATAGTGGCTATATGTTCTTCTATGTTATATTCAATGTCTTTCATTATTTTTTGTCCTCCTTCAAGATCGCTTTTGCCTTTACGATCATGAGTGTTTCCCGTTTCTGCAGTTTGGCATAATCTTGTTCCGGCAAAGGTTTATCTCGGTAACATTCTCCTATTTTGGATAGTCTTATTTTCTTGCACCGTCCAGGTCTCTTTGTAGGTCTGCCCTTATATGGCCATGGTATCGTCTCTCCATGTCTTATTTTGGTTATCCAAAACCCGATTGTTCCTTTCGGTACATTGGTTTCTTCGCTTATTTGATCATATGTCATTCCCATTGCCGTCATATCATGCAATGCTGATACAAATTCTTCATGGGTGAGATCTGCATATTTCGGGTTCATTTTTTCATTTCCTCTCTGAGGCTATCTTTTATGTAGTAGTCCACTCCGGTTTCTTTACAGACATTCTCTATCGCTCTTCCAAATGCGGCCCAGTCAGTATCTGATTTATGATGGTTCAGTTTGCCTATCATTATCTTGTCAAACCAGTCAAAATATCCAATGATGCAGCTTATAACTGCGTCTGGCGATATGACAGGTTCAAACGATATCCATGTCTTGATGCCTTTTTTCTTGGCTTTTTCCAGATTTTCAAGCCGCGATAGTGTAGGTATTGAGTTTGGTTCTGTAAACAATCTTTGCTCGCCAGTACATGTAATGGTTGTTCCGTACCAGTCGTTTTCATCTAACAGATCCATGTCTCTGCTGCCGTCTCCTTTTGTTAATATCTGGACATGATTGCCGGATTGCTTTATTGTTTTTATAATTTCCCGGGTCGGCGAACAGTCATATCCTGTAGGGTACGGATCGCAAGTAAAACATAGGTGTATCAGCTTGCCTCGTATCTGTTCTTTCTTTATCTGTTTCTGGACCTCTTCAACTATATTTTCTCTGGGCCGTACATTCGTGTGAAATTTTTCCCTACTCCGGCGTATAATGCCTGGTACATAACAGTATGTGCAGCCATGTGGGCACCCGGTATATATATTTATTGCAAGATTAGCATATTCACCGGCGGCGCCGGCAGGTTTATATATTGGTTTCATTTTTTCTCCTTTGCGCCTCGAAGCAATTCGAGATATGTCCGGTGTAGTCTGATTGAGGTTATTATTGCGGTTATAACTGTAGCGGATCCGGCCACTATCATAATGACCGTGCTTCGCTGCAGCACCTGAAACGATACCGGCTCAAAGCAGTAGAAAAACATAGATGCGCACTCGAACATAAAGATGATCATTATTCCTGTGAGTACGCCTATGCAGATATTTATACTTCTCAGCATTTTAATCGCCTCCTTATTTGAGTATTTTTCCTTCAGGGTGTTGTTTGGTGTAAGTTATTATTCCCGCGACCGCAGGCCTATTATGAACGCCTGAGATAAATGCATACTCAGGATTTGGGGTGCTATGGCATGGGCCATCGTTTTTAAAGCACAACCTTTTGTTGCATTTCTTATTTTTTTCCGGATCGCAGAAATACAATATGTCTTTATATTCTTCTTCGTTACCTATCCTCATTTTTTTCTCCTTACTGGTTTGCCTTTTTCGTCACGAACAATATAGTCATCTGGCGAATAGTGGAATGTCTTTTCGCAGTATGGACAGATCATGTCTCCCTCTGCTTTGCAGTGCCTCGACAGTAATATCTCATTTCCGCATATCGGGCATGGAATGTACCTTTTCACTTTCATCTTTTGCCTCCTTTGTTCCTACGAATTCGTCGTTTAATCCATATATCAGTATCTTATATGCTAATTTGGCAGTATCCTGGAGAACGTCATCATCAACTGCGCATATCGGAGTCATTATATTTATCAGTTGATTTATATCATGAAGATATTTTCTTACCGGCATAAGCGATCGATCGTCTATGGATTGATATTCGAGTTCAGCGCGGCCCTCATTTATTGTGAGTAGTCCTTTGTTTATCAGTTTTTCTATTCTGTCAAGATCGTCAAGTTTTGTCTCTTTTGATTCATTATTGTCAATTTGGTCTTCATTTCCGGCAGGTTTGTCAATCGGAAAGTTCTCGTTTTGTTTCGCTGCTTCTGACCTTTTGCGAGCGTTTGCGATCCTCTCCGCACGTTTTTCTTCTTCTGTTTTGATCTCCGGCTTCGGCTCGATATGGGATACAGTCACCGGTGCATAGTTCAGCTTTTTATATACAGTCTTGCCAGCCTGAAATTCTTTGAGTGATATTACATCTTTGCTTTTTTCGCTTTGAGGCGAGCCTATAGGCGCTTTAATTTTAAGGTATACTTTATCTCCCTCTATTTCCGTTACAGCATATTTATCCAGTTCCGGATCTTGAAGTGTATCGAATCTCTGCAGCGTTGGTGTTGTCAAGCCGACTTCCTGCTTTTTTAATTCTGCACGCCAGAGACTTGTAGTATTGTTTGATACGCCCAATGCTTCTGATGTTTCGTTGATGGTTTTACCTTCTTCGGTGAGTTCTTTAAACTCTTTCCATTTTTCCTGGCGCTTTGACATGGTTATTTACCTCCCTTTCCCTCTTCAATCTTCTGGATCATCGGAATCGACTTGCCCGGATTCTTCAAGCCAGTTCTCTATACAAGGTAAACATGTATATGCAGATACAGGATGATTATCCATAAAGCCCGTCTCATATAGCACTTGGTCTCCAACTTTTATATCTTTGCCACAAGAGACACATTTATGTCCGTTTCTGCACTTTATTATTTTTTCTTTATGGCATTTCATCTCGTCGTCACAATCTCCGTTGTATATTCCGCTATCTAAATACAGTTCCTCATCATATTTCATGGCCTATTCTCCTTTACTCTTCAAAACATACTAATCTGTTCGCCCTGTCCTATCTCTTCCGCGGCTATCCGCATGGCCGTTTTGATATCATTCGCCAAGATGGCGTCTATAAATTCAAATACATATTCCGGTATTTTTTGTCCGGCTTCCTGTTTTTTAGTAAGTTCGGTTTCCATGTCCTTCCCTCTTCAATGGTGCTGTTTCCCGTCGCACCACTTCTTCAGAGCGCCGTACAGTAGAAAAGTTTTTACTTCTTCTTCAATTTCCCGGCTTTCACATTCTTTCGCTATTCTCATGCTGCCAGATTCGGGATAATATTTTATTAAGCCTATGCCGGCCGGCAATTCTTTTATGATTTTGTCGGCAATGGCATCTGGTACCACATAATAATTCCGGTTACCATGAAAGTTATGACCGTTCTTTGAATGAAAATCAGCCACAGTGATCTTTACCTCATAACATGTAATGCACATGTCCAAAACTTGTATTATTCTATTGCACCAGCACATTCTACATTTTTGGCTTGGAAAATTTTCTTTTAACGGTTCCTTGCAATGTGTAAGCAGGTTTTTCTTATACCTGCTTATTAACCTTTCGTCTCCATTTTCTTTGTGTGGATTTAATAAAGCACAATATCTTTTCATTTCTTTGATGTAGTCTTCAAACCGGATAGCATCCACATATCCTGTAGGGGTAAGCACTTCATGCGCATATCGTAAGGTCCGCATCTGAGAATTAAGCATTGGTTTAAACCAGATCACGGCTTTCTTTATATTTTTAGTAAGTTCTGTCTCCATGGTTTTTCCCTCTTCAATACTATTCATTTGGTTCCACCTTTCTTATTTTTTTATCCCTGTCCCATCGGTTTTGAGGGTTTCTCATGCTGTCCTCAATTTTCCGACCACAGATATGGCAATATCCGAATTAAGTTCCTTCATGCTCTTATATCTTCGGCTGCAGTATTCCGGGAGATTGCTCCTTACTAAGGCTGTAGCCAGTGGAGGACACACAGCGTTTCCGCAGCGGGCGACCTGTTTTGTTTTACCGTAGGTGTTGCCCTTATAGTCATAATCGATTATGTAATCATCCGGGAAGCCCTGTGCATTATAGAGTTCACGGGGTGAAAGCATACGGAGCCCGATATCTGCAATGAAATACCATACGTTTTCAATTCCCAGAAGCAGTACCTCATTGTCTGCAAGGGTATATCCGCAATATTTGTTCAGCAGATCCCTGATCTCCGGCCAATGATAAAGGTTAATGTTATCCGTATATTTGATTACAGTCGTATTTACTGCTGCGAACTCTGGCTGAGTAGTAAGCGTATGAAGTGGACGCCGCAAATCCTGACCTTTTTCTCGTCCTTTGAATTTACAGAGCGGATTTCCGTTTCCGAAATACTCAACCAGATTTGCAGATGCAAGACCGTATCTGTTTGCGGCATCTATCGTCTGCAAAGGATCTTCAAGCCCCTGCCCCCTCACTTTTTCTGATTGCTCAGTATGATATTGTATAAGACTGGCTGCCGTTACACAGGTTTCCGCTTTTGATACCTGGGTATTTATAGGTTCATCTATTCCTCTGATCCTGTCTCCACCGCCTGTCTGCCCTATTGCCATCATATTCGGCATGAGCAGCAAATTACGGTTTCCTGTTGTGATAGTGGGTACCGCCCCGTTAATGTCGTGTGGTGCATTGTTGTTATTGTTGCTCACTATAAACGGGTTCCCGCTTTTTATGGTGAATTTGTCAACGCCTCTTATGATGCGGCGCAGAGTATTATCTGCCAAAGGACGTACCGCATAAAGGTCATATTTCTCTTTTATTTCCTGCCGGCTGTCAAATATACTCGGTGTCAGTAAATCCCAGTTTATGATATCTGCCGCTGCTTTCCATTTTGGCAATCCGTTTTCGCCATGTTCAGAATGTGTCGGCTCCGGCCATACGATAGGAAGCCCATCGCAGCGGGCAATAAGAAAAAATCTCTTCCTGATCGTCGGTGCGCCATAATCGGCAGCAATCAGCTCACGATGGTCTATCTTATATCCCAAATCAGAAAGCTGCCGTTTCCACTGGCGAAAGGTCTGCCCGGCTTTGCTTTTTACTGGTTTTCCTCTGCGTACCGGGCCCCATGTCTGAAACTCCTCAACGTTTTCCAGAATAATCACTCGCGGCCTTACGGTACCCGCCCACCTGAGAACGATCCATGCAAGTCCCCGGATATTCTTGTCGACCGGCTTTCCGCCTTTAGCTTTTGAAAAATGTTTGCAGTCCGGGCTGAACCATGTGAGCCCTACTTTTCTGCCGGCACATACTTCTCTTGGATCCACATCCCACACCGACGCCTGAAGGTGCTTGGTATATGGATGATTCGTCTTGTGCAACAGGATGGCATCCGGATCGTGATTAATTGCTATGTCCACCGGACGGCCTGTAGCTAATTCTATCCCGGTAGATGCACCGCCGCCGCCGGCAAAGTTATCTATAATCATTTCGTCTAAAATATTTATCTGAGCTGTCATATACCTACCTATCTTTCTTTCTGCTGCATCTTATTTATTTTCTTTCTGAGTTCTTCCGGCATCGGAACTCCCCTATTGATATACTCCTGTCTGGCTATATGCTCTTTCCTGTGACTGTCGGCTATCCGGGATCTGTCTTCCGGATATTCTCCTATATCTTTCAGATGATTGTGCTGCATATTCTCCTGGATGCGCTTCTGTTCTGCTATATATTCAGGATCGTGGATATTGCATCTGTCTGCCATACATTTTCCGGTCTCCATATCTATATAAAAACACAGCGTATCTTCCCTTTCACAATAGGTCCGGGCATAATCCGGCCATTTCTTCTTTTTCGGTTTTTCCTCCTGTGGTACCGGCTTGCTTTTACTTGCCGGGGTCTGCAGGTTTATTCTGATCTGGCTCATTCTTTTTTCCTCTATGTTCGTTTGAATCAGATATCGATTCCATGGCGGCCGTATCTTGTGCTGACGTTATAACTTTGTCGGCCATGGCTGCCACCTGGATAGATTCTTTTATCATGTGTGTTGCCTTATTTTTGATCAGGCGCGCAATTCTGATAGCCGTGGAAGTATTATTTTCTCTTGTTGCTTTCCACATTTTTTCATAAAGGTCGAATATGTCTATGATATCTTCTCCAGCTTCTTCGATTTCTTCGTGCAACACCGACTGTCCCTCATGGAGAGAATTAAAAAGAGGAAACTTCTCATTTGCCTCTTTAAGCTCTATGTTTACAAGCGTTTTTACCTGTCCATCTGTGATCATAAGTAGTTCCTCCCTATAAGATTTATCCAGGTGATACGTGCCTGTTTTGGTGTGGCTCCGGCAAGCATCAGCCTATATTCGTATTTCATCTGGTAGTATTCCTGCCAAAATTTATTTCGTTCCTGCGCCAGCGGAGTAAGGTCATCCTGCAGCTCCCGGTGGATCTCCGGGCACACATCGATCTGGAATTTATTATCGATACTGATCTGCCTATTATTTCCCCGGAATATCTCATGTCTTTCCGCCCCCGGTCTTCCGGTGTAGAAACAGTGTCTTTTAGCTTTGTCTTTATATCCGTTCATCTGCTTCTGTTTCTTTACGGTCCCGGGCTTCGGTATGGCGCAGGTTTCATAATAACTATCCTTCAAATTCAAGCACCCTCGTTTTCTTTCTTATTATCCTGACCTTGTCCTTCACCATGGCGATGGTAAGGACGGTATGATCTACGTTTATGGATGCCTTTTCTATATGTTCGTTGAATACGGCTTCTGCCAGAGCATCTATTGCCTTACGCTGCTGCGGTGACACTTCGCGGAACCCATATTCAGAAGCCTTATCTCCTACGGTGTTCTCCAGGTTCTTCAGCATGGCCTTATGTGTCTTTTCTTTCTTGGCGCCGCCGCAGTCGCATTCGTTCGTTATCTTGATATCGGCATCCTTCTGATCGGCTGCCATGACCGGCTGTTTATTGCCGCAGTATTTACAAATTCCTTCCAGTGTCTGAAATTCCATATTTATACCTTCCTTTCATCTTCCGGATAATATATTCATCCGATGGTTTCATATGCCCTGTCAGGGCTTCCTTTATATCCCGATTCTGTCGTTCTTCCTGAGCTGCTGCCGTTTCCTTCTTCAGCCTGTGCTTTATGACTCCCGGCAAATGACGGTGCCGGCGGCGTGATCTGTGGCCCATCTATATCATCGATCCTTTCGTATATCTTCTTATTGTGTGCACCGGCGAAGAGATATTCTCTGACAGCTCCAGGGCTTTTCCGCCAGCCTTTCATGAGGAAAATGGCATCGCATATCTCTATTGCGGCAAAATCTATTGCCATATATTCTTCGTATCTGAATCCTGTCATTGCCAGGCGAGCCGGGTTGAAGACTATATGCCCTCGGTATATAAGTTCATTTTCTACTTCTGAGAATTCCAGCTTATATTCATCCTCCGGTACCCCGGTCATAGGTCCGCTTATATATATCTTCATGCTTTGTCTACTTTCCTTTCCGCTCTTATTTTCAATGTCCGCTTGAACATTTCCTGATCTCCGAAGAAAAACGTCCCTGTGGCTTCCGGTCCGTATATACCGTGTAGGATTTCTTTGGCTATTACCATATTGCTGCTTGCGTCCACGGTGATCAGCTTGAACGTACCATCCTTGAAATCTATCCGGACTACTTCCTTGTATATTCCGAAGCATTCCTCACGCTGCGGATCCGATATATATTCAACTGATGTGACTTGATTTCTTTCCTGGTCTATGACCATGGCTGTGCTCATAGCTTCGGTAAACTCTTTCTTGTTCTCTGACATATCGCTCTCTCCTTATCATCCAATCAATAAACAAATATCCAGAATAGATAACCAGCACTCCCCATTCGCTGCCTGTTGGTGGTCCCTGCCTGGCACATAAGGCGAAATATACCGCGATGATCGTTACGATGATTGTCGTGATTGTTCCGAACCTATGGATCCGAAAGAAATTTTTAGCATTCATTCGCTTTACCTCCTCGGCTTTATGATCAGTCCCATATTTTTATAAAAATTACTTAAATCATCAGAGCTGATGCTATTTTCTCTTGGCTCGACCTCAATAAAAATATCTCCGTTGCATCCCGCTTTCTTCATTTCGGCGATTATGCAGAGCAGTAAGCGGGTTGCTACTCCGGTTCGCCGATATTCTGGTTCAGTATAAAGGTTATAAATGAATGAATTTTCCAAGTCATAATAGCAATATCCTTTTTCTGTATGTACGAAATGTTCGATCATTTTTATTTGCTTGCCTTTCTTGACTCAATTTCCTTTTCAGCTTTTTCAACGCTGTCGAGAATCTTCATGATTCCGAAAAACATTACGATGATCATGACAAAAATTATCCCGGCTGAAATTATCTGCGATATCATGACGCTACCTTCCTTGATTCCAGGACCATGGCGCCTTTCGGTCTCTGAGCGCTCTTCTTTTTTATAAGTGCCGCAGCCTGACGGTTCATATGAGAGTTCAGCTTTATTTTTTCCTTCGCCCATTTATTCTTATTTCTGTTGATCTGCTCTCTTCTGCTTTTTCTACCTGCTGATTTTTTCATCTTCATTTACCTCCTGGATTGTATATATGTCTTTGATTTCCTCTAACGCGAAAGTGAATCTATGATTGTGCTTATTCACGATAGTTATAAGGCCTTGATGTAATTCGTATTTCCCTTCAAATGTGCTTCCTCCGATAGTCACAAGTTTTACCTGGCTTCCATTATGGATTTCCGAATCTATTCCCCGTCGGTGTCTTTTTATTATTTCCGTTCTCATTATTCATCCTCCTCTATCAGGTATACTCGGTTATGCTGTACGCCCAGTTTCTTTGCTTCAGCCGCGCTGTCGACGTATATATCCAGCTTCTTTCCTTTGATGGCGCCGCCGGTATCTTCGGCGATCCGGAAGCCTATGCCCGAAACATATATCAGAGATCCCATCGGTATCACATTTGGATCTGTTGCTACTGTCTTATCCGACACAATGGCGCCGGTAGACGTTACGCCGTCTGTCTTTCCGCAGGATTCGATATCGTTCGTGTAAAACGTAGACGTGAATGTCCCTTCGTATGTGATCTTTATATCTCCGACCTCTTTGTTTATGGTCTTTATGTCATGTTTGAGTCTTTTGATCTGTGCCTGGTCCTCAGATGTCTGTGCTTTCATTGTGGCTATCTTCTTTTCCGCTGCGTTTTTTTCGGTTGTCCATCCTATCGCTTCAACGATCGTCATGATTGCCATAACGGTCAGGATGGCGGCTATTACTTTTTTTGTAGCGGTCATGATATTCACCTTTTACGCTTTCCGAAGATCAAGCATCCGCTGCGCGACATCATCTACAAAAAAGAGTTTCTCCCTGCCATTGCTGATATAGTCCATGCCTGCCGTTATCTGTTTCCGGCAGTCGCTGTCCGGGTCACAGCCGCTGAAAGCGGCTATCTCCTTTATGTTTATCATTCCCTTGCCAGTGGAAGTGCTTTGTATTCTTCTTATGAGAGTTTGCTTGTCCATCTTTGTTCTCCTGTATATCCACCGTCCGGGGCCTGCGGATTTTCTCTGCCTGGGCCCCGCATTGGTGGATCCTCGAGTTATAAGCAGCGGGGAATGTGTATGGTCCCCACAGTGATGCTCCCGGCCGAGAGAAACGATTGGTACTACCTTTCCAATAAAATTCCTATCGGGGGTAGCCAGGAGCATTGCTCTGGGGGTCTTCCCGTCAGGCCCAGGTGGTGACGTATTGCCCGGGCCTTTGGGAAGTCAATGTGTATGTGATATAATGGTCATACAGGCACCGGTGTGCTGAGTATTCTGAAAGGAGGGCTTACTTATGTCTCAGATTCCATATGCTGATAGTAATGGTGCTTTATCGGTAGAAGTAGATTTGAAAAATGCTGCCGATGTGTTCTTAGTAGATTCCACCAACTTCCAGCGATATAAATCCGGCAAAGATTTTAAATACTATGGTGGGCATTATACTGAGACACCTGTGCGTATATCCGTCTCCGGCAGAGGCAGATATTATCTAATTGTTCAGGGCGGCGGGCAATATCAATATCATTTCTATTAGGCACATGAGGATTAGGCCTTTGTCTAATCCTCATTTTTTAGGATGGCATTATTGTCAAAATGATCATCCGCCATATCCATTGCAGCACGGACGTTGCTCTTTGTGAGCTGACATATCTCGGCATAAGATAAAATCATTCTGGCCAATCCGCATATTACTTCTTCGCTTACTACCCTTTTTGTTTCTATCATATTTTCTTCCATCTTCATGATCTATCTCCTTTCTCCGGGTTACCCGGCTTTATTGGTCTCCAGCTGTCCCTCTTCAGGTTTGTTATTGTCTATAAAGAGATATTCGATATCTAAATCCGGAAAAAATGTATCTCTTATTATTCTTGCTTCCGGAATAGAGAAATCACTTTTACCAGAAAGTCTGTTTGTTATGGTTCTGATATCTTTTCCTATGGCTTCGGCTAAGTCTTTTGTCTTTATATGATTTCTGGCCATTTCTGCCTTGAGGTTTTCGTTCATAATAGTCTCCTTTTATTCTCCTTTTGTTCCTAATTTGGAAAATTTAATTATATTATATTCCAGATTCGGAAAATGTCAACAGTTTTTTTCCTTTTTAGGAATATCCTTGTTGATTTTTTTATCTAATACGATATAATTCAATTAAGTGAAAGGACTTTGATAATTATGAATAGCGAAAAAATGTTAAAGATTATAAAAGAACAAGGAATAAAAGGAAAGGATTTAGCCGATCAAGCAGGAATACCGGTTGGTACTTTAAATAAGATTATTTATGGCATAACTAAGGATCCTTCGGTTAATCTTGTTGCCAACATAGCTCACGTTTTAGGCTATAAAGTAGATGATTTTATAGACAACGATGATGATAATAGCAATAAGCCGGAGTCTATCGCAGCTCACCATGACGGTGAGTGGACAGAGGGAGAACTGGAAGAAATAAAGCAATTTAAAGAGTGGGTAAGGAGCAAAAGAAAATAATGACAATGTATGAGGAATTGTTGTCGGAATATGACAATGACCTCTACATTGAAGAAGCGGACACGACTATTGAGGGGTTATATGCCGATGGATGTATCAGGATCAGAAAGAACGAGCCGGAGAACAGGAAGGTATGTTTGCTGGCTGAAGAGTTGGGGCATCACTGCATGGGGTGCGATGATATCTTGGATCAATCCAACATAGAGAATCAGAAGCAGGAATATAAGGCCAGGCGTTGGGCTTTTAAAAAACTTGTGCCTTTGTCAGACATAATGGATGCTGTGTTGTTGGGATATACTGCGGTTTATGAGATATCCGATTATCTGGATCTGGATGAAGAATTTATAAGAGATTGTTTGATATATTATGGTTTTTTATAGGGAGTCTTTTAATGCAACATATGCATTGATGATAAGTTTTGATTTATGGGAGGAAAAATTATGAAAAGAAAAATTTCAACATTATTTCTTGTTGCGATATTTGCTTTTATGATTTCTGGATGTGGAGCAACATCAAATAGCAATTCCAGTGATACTTCATCTAATGACAATTCTTCAGCAAAGGTTAAAATTGTAGATAGCGGTTATTCTATTCAATCTGATGATTCTGATGTATATGTATGTTGGGGTGCTACTATAGAGAATATGAATTCTGATTATGCATACGATTTCCCAACGGTTACTATTACTGCATATGATTCAGACGGTGCAGTTTTATCAACAGATGATCAGGTTTTATCTAATATCCAGCCTGGAGAAAAGCAGTCTTTCGGTTCTTCGCTTGATTGTAGCGGGAGCAAGCCGGAAAAAGTAAAATTTACAATATCATCAGGAGATAAGGTGCAGCCATCAAATGATGTTATAAAATCATCTGATTTTAAATGTTCGGGGACCAAAGAACGAAAAGATAGTTATGGTGATGTTTCTTATACCGGGCAGGTTGAAAATAACAGTAAGATAGATACTGATTCTGTAGCTATTACAGTTTTGATTAAAAAGGATGGTAAAATTGTTTATGGAGATACTTCGTATGTTGACAATTTAAAGTCTGGTGCTTCCAAAGCTTTTGACATAGATGTATATGATTTGCCAGAACATGATTCATATGCTATAAGTGCTTTGGACTGGGGCACGAATTAAATATTCATTATAAAAGTGTAAAGGCTTTTGCGTATAGAGGCTATGATAAAATGATAAATGTAATATTTGCATGGCCTCTTTTTTTACACTTAAGGAGGTTAAATCATGCCAAAAAAAGCGAAGGACAATAATAAAAAGGCTGTATACAGAAAGACGTTTGTATTTGACGGTAAGCGATACGATGTCACCGCTTCGGATCCTGAAGAATTAATATCCAAGATTACTTTAAGGAAAAAGGCTCTGGAAGAAGGCAGGATCATACTTGACCGCAATACTCTTGTCCGGGACTGGAAGAAAGAATATATGAAAACGTATGTCAGCAACGATGAACTGGATTTGAAATATAAAGACAAAGACAGTCTATATAAAAATTATATAGATCCGGAGATCGGACATATGCGGATCAGTACAGTCAAACAGCTGCACTGCCAGAACATAATGAACAATGCCGGCGGATTGGGTAAATCACGGTTGCTGAAGCTCCGGCAGCTACTTAACAACCTCTTCAGGATGGCTATGGAGAATCACCTTATACTCGAGAATCCAACAAACAGCATAAAGCTGCCGCCATGCCGTGATGGATCCAACAGATCGATAACGGCCAAGGAGCGCAAATTTACCTTACAGGTAGCCGAATATCACAAGTCGGGGATATATATCCTTTTGATGCTTTATCTCGGGCTCAGGCCCGGTGAGGTGGCTGCATTGCAGTGGAGAAATGTAGACTTAAACTCAGGATATGTAAAGATTGATTCTGCACGCAAGGGAGAAAGTCGTATCGGTACCCCGAAGTCTGATGCCGGATACAGAAGTATTCCGGTACCGGACAAGCTCCTGAATCGTCTTAAAAAAGAATCTGAGGATAAAGGACCTTTTGATTTTGTCCTGGACAATGACGGTCATATGTATACAAAGGCAGCCATGTACAGGTTGTGGAGAAGTTTTATCCGCGAGATGAACATTGCGATGGGCTGTCAGGTAAAGAGGAATCAGCTTCAGGATCCATTGCCGGTTGCAAAAGACCTTATTGCTTACTGTTACCGGCATACATACTGCACAGATCTCCAGGCTGCCGGTGTGGCTATAAACGTGGCAAGAGAGCTCATGGGGCACAGCGACATAGAAACCACATCAAAGATATATACGCACCACTCTGACAAGTCTGTCGAAGCTGCGGCGAAACTTATAAACGAATATCATAATGGCAAAAAGAAAAAGATCAGCAATCCGAAATTCAGGCAGCCAGGAAGGCGGCTTCGGGTTATATAATAAATTTTACTCCCACACCTATTCCCACAGTCTACCACAGGATATTACAGGATAAATAGGTATATTACAAAATTTACCTGCATAGAAATCAATAAAAAAACCTTTGATATGCGTTGAAAAATGCGCATTTTCAAAGGTTTTTATTCTGGAGCGGATGAAGGGAATCGAACCCTCGTATCCAGCTTGGGAAGCTGGTGTTCTGCCATTGAACTACATCCGCATACGGTCATGTGCCCGGGCGATATCTGCCACCGAACACAGACACGTTTATTATATTAACATCATTTCATTGCTGCTGCAATCATTTTCGGCAATTTCCCGCAGATTTCTTCGGATATTGAAGCGATCGAAATTCTTACCCCTTTTGCCAGAGGCACTACGAAAACTCCCTGTTTTTCAAGCTTTTCGCTGACCATGGCAGGATCTCCATGAGGTATGCAAGAAAAAAATCCCGAATCAAAAGGTACCAGAGGCAGCCCGGCAGCTGCTACCGCACTGCTGAAAGTTTTCCCTCTTCTGATAAGGATCTCTCTGTAATATGCTCTTTCTTCATCCACCTTAGCCAGCAGTGCCGGATCATTATATACTTTTTCTACAAGCACCTGACCGGCCCTTACACTGTTGGACCAGGTGCCTCTTGACGAAAATTCATTGACCAGCTTGAATTCCGCAGCTGTTTCAGGCGTGGGCGCCATACATATCATAGCTCCGCATCTCATGCCGTACATAGTGAAAGTCTTCGAAAAACTGTATCCTATCACCGGCAGTACTCTTTCATCCATTTTCTCCAGTTTTGGCAAAAAAGTCCTGTACTTTTCGGATTCTCCTGCAAAATCTATGTATGCCGCATCTACGAAAAGCGTTATCCTCGCATTTTTCGATGCCTGGTTCACTTTGGCCAGCAGGCCGTCCCAGTCTCCGTCGTTCAGAGAATATCCTGTGGGATTGTGTGCGGGAGTATTCAGAAGAATGACCACACTTTCCTGAGCCTCTGACAGTGCATTCAGCTTATCTCCGAATGATCCGATATCGAACTTCCCGCTGTCATCGAACATCCTGTATGTTTCCAGGCCTCTGTATATCTCGCCGGTGATCGTCTTATATGGCCCCCAGAACCAGTCTGAAGTCAGGACCTTGTCTCCGGGTTTCGAATAATTTGCGACTATGTTCCTCAGAGAACCTGTCCCTCCGGGAGTAGCCACAGCCTCTACGCTGCATGAAGGCTCAAAAGCTCCGAAGGCTGCCTTCTGAACTGCTTTTCTGAAGCCGGGAGTCCCGCCTATCGGCGCATACTCGGCAAAATCGACAGGTTTCAGCATTTTGATCGCTTCCACTACTGATGTGAGTATGGCAAGATCCCCATTATCGTTCAGCATAGATCCGATAGTGGCATTTATCACCTTGTCACGGCCCTCTTTTGCTGCCATAGCTTTTGCCCGGCCGTTCAGCGCAAATATCTTATCTTCCTTTGGAATATTTCTTCCGTTTTTTTCTGCCATAATAAATTCCGACATTTTTTCATCTCCCATGTTTTTATTTTTCAAAGTTATCAAAACGATACCCGACTCATTTTACGAATCTCAAATAGTTTATATTCTTGCCTGCCGAAACGAACTTTTCTTCATATTCCGAAATGATGTCATCCGATAAAAGACCGGAGCTGTGAAGATCCCGCGTCATTTCTGCCGGTTCCATGCCTGCGGCGGACAGTTCCTCCAGCGTGAAATCGAAAAGAGCGTTGTTGTCTGTCCTGAATTCCAGAAAGCCGTCCGGTGAAAGCGCTTCGCCGTATCCCTCAAGAAACGACCTGTGAGTCAGGCGGCGTCTGGCATGTCTTTTTTTCGGCCAGGGATCACTGAAATTCAGATATATACCGGAAAGCTCTCCGGGCCGGAAAAAATCAGAAATATTATTAACATATCCTGCCACAAATATCACGTTTTGTAAAGACAGTTCTTCAGCTTTTTCCAGAGAGCGGACGATCACACTGAGTTCTCCTTCCGCGCCGACATAATAGCCGTCCGGATCAGCAGCTGCCCTGCCGGTTATGAACCTGCCCTTGCCACAGCCGATCTCCAGATAAACGGGCCTGCCGTCAGGACTCCATTTTCCTTTCATTTCTTCGGGTCGGTCAGCAATGCGATGCTCCAGCATCCCGATCTTTTCATCAAGATTTTTCAGTCTTCTCTGTCTCATGATCTACCTACCGGTCTGTATCCGTCATTTCACTTGAAAAGTCTGTCGTGTTTTTTCAGCAGCTTCAGTAAAGGATACCCTATTACATAACAGGATATAAGTTCTCCGAGAGCCACCCAGCCCATACACACCGGCAGGCTTACCGGAACATTGTAAACATAATAAAGCATAGCACCGACGATGATGCCGTTGGCTATCACCGGCGGCAGAGGCACCAGTATCGGCCTGTGCCTGAGTTTATACGAAAAGAAAGCCGCGGCAAGTGTGGCCAGGCTGCCGCATATCATGTCTGCCAAACCATAAGGTCCAAGGATATTAGCTATCACGCATCCTATGAACAGACCCGGTATTGCAGCCGGAGTCAGAGCCGGAAGCACCGTAAGCGCTTCTGCCACTCTTACCTGCATGAATCCGTAGCTTATTGCTCCGGTAAGGATCGTAGCCACAGCATAAACTGCAGCAATAAGTGCTGCCTGCATAAGAAATCGGGTCTTCATATAAATATCCTCTCAAGAATTATAATGGCCAGAAAAACCGCCATCAATGCTACAGCTGCGGCATCTCTGCCGGAAAATTTCATTTCATGCATTCTGGTCCTGTGTTCTCCTCCCCGGTAGCATCTGGCTTCCATAGCCATAGCCATATCCTGAGCTATTCTGAACGCACTGATGAACAAAGGCACCAGTATGGGGATAAGATGCTTCGCCCTTTTGAATATATTGCCGGTCTCGAAGTCCGCGCCTCTGGCCTGCTGTGCTTTCATTATCTTGTCTGTCTCTTCCAGCAGCGTCGGTATGAAGCGCAATGCAATAGTCATCATCATTGCCAGTTCGTGCGCAGGCACTCCGAATCTGCTGAAAGGCTTCATAAGGCTTTCGATACCATCCGTCAGGCTTATAGGCTTGGTGGCAAGAGTCAGTATGGATGATCCGATTATCAGCAGGATCAGTCTGGTCGCCATGAACACCGCAGTATACAGGCCTTCTCTGGTGATCGTAAGGAATCCTATCCTGACCAGTATCTCTCCGTCGATCATGAACAGATTCACAACGAAGGTAAAAAGTATGATAAGAAAAATAGGCTTCAGGCCTCTGAGTATGAATCTCAGCGGCACTCTGGATACAGCTATCACGACAGCAAGAACAGCAAAAGCTGTAGCAAAGCCGATAAAGCTGTTGACCACGAAAAGTTCTATTATGAATGCCAGTGTGGCGATTATTTTTATTCTCGGATCCAGTCTGTGTACCCAGGAATCTCCCTGGTAATACTGACCCAAAGTTATATCTCTGAGCATTTTATCTTCTTTCCCCGATCAGCGAAGCTATTTCTTCCTCTGCCTGTTCAATAGTCATTATGCCTTCTCTTACGGGCAGACCTCTCTCTCTGAGTTCGGCCGCAAGCAGCGCAGCTTCAGGAATGTTCAGCCCCATGCTGTCAAGTTTGTCCCTCTGCGAGAAGATCTCTTCCGGCGTGCCGTTCATTACCAGACATCCGTCTTCCATGACAAGGACTTTATCAGCCAGTCTGGCGATATCATCCATTTTGTGAGAAACAAGTATCGTAATGTTGTTTTCATGGTCATGAACTTTTTCTATCATTTCCAATATGTCTTTATGAGCTTTAGGATCCAGTCCTGCGGTCGGTTCATCGAGTATAAGCACATCAGGTTTCATTGCTATGACTCCGGCTATGGCGATCCTGCGTTTTTCTCCCCCGGACAGATCGAATGGGGACTTTTTCCTGACTTCATCGTAGTCCATTCTCACGAGTCCTATTGCCTCGCGGACTCTTTCAGCTGTCTCTTCTTCATCCAGTCCGAGATTTGCCGGTCCGAAAGCCACATCTTTTTCCACGGTTTCTTCAAAAAGCTGATATTCGGGATACTGGAACACCAGTCCGGTCCTGCGGCGTACTTCCATTATGTTTACTCCCGGTGCAGTTATCTCTGTGCCGTTTATAACGACAGTGCCGGATGTGGGTTTGAGAAGTCCGTCCAGATGCTGCAGCAATGTGGATTTTCCCGACCCGGTATGGCCTATTATCCCTACGAATTCGCCGTCTCCGATCTCAAAGCTCACATCCTTCAGAGCTACAGACTGATCCGGAAGTCCCTTACTGTATATATAATTAAGTTCCCTTACCTGTATCGACATATATATTCCACCAGATCTTTTCTTTCGACTATATCTTCAGGTATGTCTATCCCGCGCGCCCTGAGTCTGTGCGCCAGTTCCACAGCGAAAGGCACGTCAAGACTCATCTTTTTTAGTTCGTCACGTCTTACGAATACTTGCGCGGGAGTCCCGTCGAGCTTTATTTTACCTTCATCCATTATTATGACTCTCTCTGCCTCTGCCGCTTCCTCCATGAAATGTGTTATCAGCAGTACAGTGATGCCCTCGGAATGAAGCTGGTGTATTATCTCCATGACTTCGATGCGCCCCTTCGGATCCAGCATGGCGGTCGGTTCATCGAAAATTATGCATTCAGGCTTCATTGCCACAGCACCGGCTATCGCTATACGCTGTTTCTGCCCGCCGGAAAGAAGATGCGGAGCCTTCTTTTTGTATTCGCCCATATTGACAGCCTTCAGAGACTCTTCGACTCTTTCTCTGATCATCTCAGGTTCGATGCCAAGATTTTCAGGGCCGAAAGCGACATCGTCTTCTACTATGGATGACACTATCTGATTGTCCGGATTCTGGAATACCATGCCGGCAGTCTGCCTTATATCCCAGAGATGTTCCTCATCGCGTGTATCGTAATCCTTAACATAAACAACCCCGCTGCTTGGAAGCAGCAAGGCATTGATGTTTTTTGCCAGTGTGGATTTTCCGGAGCCGTTTCTGCCGATCACAGCGGTAAAACTGCCTTTTTCTATATCGATGCTCACTCCGTCTATGGCATTGATTCCGCTATCCGCAGCTGCTGCATCTGCAGCGGGCTGACCTTCTCCGCCGGCAGAATACCGGAATATCAAATTTTCTATGCGGATGATCTTTTCCATCTTTATGTCCCGTTTCTTTTATGCGATATATGTAGGATATTATATACCAAATAGTATATATTCGCAAACATGCTTTCACAGTATATCCGGATCTGAATATACTATCTATTCGCTGAGGGAGAAAAAATTGTGTAAAAAAAATAAAATATTAGCACTCACCTCTTGACAGTGCTAACAAAAGGTGATATTATTGCATCATCGGAAGGAAACAGAACACTTGATATAAAGGAGGGATTTATGATGTTGATGCCTAAGATACTTACAAACAGTTTATTCGATGATTGGATGGGGGATTTCCCGGCAGGAAAGGATTTCTTCGAAAACCGCGGCGGCGCTATGATGAAGACTGATGTGAAAGAATCCGATGAAGGATTTTCTCTGGAAGTAGATCTTCCCGGCTTCAGGAAGGAAGATATCAAAGCGCAGCTGGAGAACGGCTATATGACCATAAGTGCCAGCAGGTCGGCGGATAAAGAGGAGAATGACGAAAACGGGAAGTACATCAGGAAAGAACGATACGAAGGCAGCTGTTCCAGATGCTTTTATGTCGGCGAAGGAGTTACCGAGAACGATATCAATGCCAAGTTCAGCGACGGTATACTGAAAATGTTCATTCCGAAGAAGACACCCGAAAAAATCGAAAACAAGAATTACATAGCCATAGAAGGCTGATGACATGAAAAAGAGCAGTTTGAACAACTGCTCTTTTTTTATTTCCGAAGATCCGCAGCAGCAGGCTGTCCCGGGGCCGACTGCTCCGTACCGGCAGCAAAGGTCAGCGCCGAACCGATCTCACCGGCACGCATCCTTGTCCTTTGTCCCAGCGTTCCCATGGAAATAGCAATAAACGGTGTATAGCAGTGTGTTTTTTCCATTATGCCCGCCGCTTCTTCAAGGCACTGTACATCTTCCTCGGATACAGGCATATATGCGACTTTCGGCAGATCTGCCCCAAGTCTCTGCATACGGCACATCATTTCTGCGATATCTGCCCGTGCCGGGGTCCGTGTAAAATCGTGATTCGACAATATGACTTTCCAGCCATGTTCGTGAGCTAGCTTTACGATATCTGTGATACGCCTCTCATCCGAACTGCCGTCATCTTTCAAAAGCTGCAGATCTATTATATCGCCGTTTACCTTTTTTATGACATCAGATATGATATCCGCATGCTGCTCCCATCCGACGGCCGCCATGCCTCCTTCATTCCCGGTCCTGAGAGTGAATATGACCGGCATATCAGCATAAAACATTATTTTTTCATACAGCTTTGCTGTATCAGCAGCGCTCCGCTCCCCTTCTGCATAAAAATAATCAGCTCTCCATTCGGCAATATCACAGTTCTGTTTTTTCGCTTCGCCGAGCTGGCTCATTATTTTTTTCTCAGTGCTGCCTGTCAGAGGTATGCATATTTTCGGTTTTCCCTGTCCTATCAGGATATTTTTTATATTCAAAGATTTCATAAGTCTTCTCCGTCCAGCATCTGTTATCCTGCTGATGCACAATAGATTAACATTTTTTCATTCACATGGCAATACCCGAAAAGAACAGCGGCATCTTTTCGCGATGCCGCTGTCCCGTTTATCGTTCTATTCGATTATCTCTGTTACGACTCCCGATCCTACTGTCCTTCCGCCTTCTCTTATGGCGAATCT
>Ga0268263_1000720_pt1 | contig 41391 bp, 33 predicted proteins | sample Biomet5_FD_190358 | JGI IMG/M metagenome (GOLD analysis project Ga0268263, IMG submission 190358) | Microbial communities from bioreactor (seeded with sewage sludge) at LBNL, California, USA - Biofuel metagenome 5 (SPAdes) (version 4) | ecosystem: Engineered > Bioreactor > Anaerobic >... | reverse complement strand
AGAACTGTGAGGAGTAACAAAAAGGCGGGATGCACGGGACCCGTCGGACGGCGCTGGCGTGATGACCCCACGCCCAGGGTGCGGCTACGCGGAGGAGATTCCCTCCTTGGCGGGCGGCCGTCGGCGCCCGGACATGCCGGGAGAGCAAGCAACGCCTTGCTCTCCTGCTACGAGCACTACCCCCTGGAGCGACGTACCTAGCTCGTGCAGCGGTCTTAAGAGAAGGGAGCGGCGATATGACGACAAGAGTGGGCCAGACATTCACACGACGACGCCCTCGACAGGTCGTACGTGCAATCATCTGCATACTGACGTGCATGGGCCTCACCACAGGCCAGATGTTCGGTTGCGCAGGAGCATCACCGAGTATTGTGGCCGCAGCCGAAGAGCCCGTGACGACAGCGGCGACGGCTGCGACAACGGAGGTACGCGAGTTCACCTCAGTTCATGGCGGTACGTGGATGGGCGTGTCCTCATCATGGTTCGGTCGCTACTACGCCGACGGCATCGATGACGATGCGCACCTCTCCTACTGCGTTGACTACACAAAGAAGGGTGACGTCAACTCGACGAGTTTCTCTAACCCCGTCGCGGCCGACCCGGGCACGAGCTACATCCTCCAGCATGGCTACCCCTATACCACAGACATTGCGGGGACTTCCTGGTCGGCGGGCCAAGCACGTGCCATCACGCAAATCGCCCTCTGGTACTACAACAACGGCTACCACTCTCTCGACGGGAACATCAATACGGAGGACAGGTGGACGCTGCTGCGCCCTGCAGCGTATGCGCTGTACATGGATGGTGACGCATATGCGAGCGGAGGTGGGATGGCAACAGGCTATGGCACCATCTACTCGCCATCTGACCCAAACGTCCAGACGATGATGCTCGCCACCAAGCCACAGCCTGGAACCATCGTCATCGAGAAGTCCTCAGACAACGTGGCGGTCACGGCCAACAACACAAGCTTCACCCTCGAGGGTGCCGTCTATGGTCTATGGAAGCCCGACGGAACGAGTACGGGTCTCACGGCCGTCACGGACGCGTCGGGCAGGGCCGTCTTCTCCAACGTCGCCTCGGGCAGCTACGTCGTACACGAGACCCGTGCCCCAGAGGGCTATCTTCTCGACACCACCCATGGCACACGCGGATCGACCGCAGATGGCACCTACGATGACGATGGCTGGTACTCCGTCACGGCGATTGAGGGCTCCGTTTCCACCGTCAAGGCGTTCGATACGCCACACATAGCCATCGGAACGTCCGTGCGCGACTCGGAAACAGGCACGAACGTCTCGCTGGCAGACGAGGCCGTCACCGTCATCGATACGGTTTCATACGAGTCACTCATTCCTGGGGTTGAGTACGTCGCATCGGGCGAGATCCACCTCGTCAACGACGATGGCACCGACGGTGGTTCGATTGCCTCGGCCGAGACATCCTTTGCTCCCGCAAACGAATCGGGCACTGCCGAAGTGACCTTCGTGTTTGATGGATCATCGCTGGCGGGACGAGCCGTCGTCGCTTTTGAGACGCTCACGCGTGACGGGGCCACCGTGGCCACGCACGCAGACATCACCGACGATGGGCAGACCATTTCCTTCCCTAGGATCGGCACAGAGCTCACTGACGAGAACGGGTACCACGAAGTCTGCGGTGACGGACCAGTCGTGCTTGTCGATACCGTCTCCTACGACAACCTTAGGCCGGGAGCCACCTACGTCATGACCGGAAGACTCGTCGATGCCATTTCCGGCAATGCAATCGTGGACGAGGAAAACGTACCTATCGTAGCCACGGCAGAGGTTGTCCCCATGGAGGCAGCGGGCTCCGTTGACGTGCGCTTCGAAGTGCCTGCAGCAGCCGTGGCGGGGAGGCATGTCGTTGCCTTCGAGACCTGCAGCAGCGACGGTACGAACGTGGCCATCCACGCCGACCTGCATGACGAGTCCCAGACAATCAGCGTGCCAAAAATCGGCACGACCGCCCGGGACGCAGCCACGGGAACAAACGTATCGTACGCCTCGGCCAGAACCACGATCGTTGACACGGTATCCTACGAGGGTCTTATCCCTGGCAGCGAGTATGCACTCGCAGGCGAGCTCCACCTGATTGGCGAGAACGGCCAAGACGCCGTCATCGCCACCGCCGAGACGAGCTTTGTTCCCAACGAGACATCCGGTGTCGCAAACGTGACCTTCGAGGTCGACACCTCCGAACTCAGGGGAAGGTCGATCGTCGCCTTCGAGACCCTGTCGCACGATGGACGGACCGTCGCGATACACGCAGATGCGTCAGACGCAAACCAGACCGTCGTCATCGAGGGGTCGCCCATCGCTCGCGAGACGACTCCCTCGACGGGAGATGGTACGGGTATCAGACCCGACGCGCCTGTCGCAATGGGAATAGCGGCAATCATAACCGGCATTCTTCTGAGGCGCCGCAAGCGAGACCGCGCCACTGGGTAAGCTGTAGGCAATAGCGAGAGATGAGGATTGGAGGCCACGTGGACACAAGCAACCTTGAGCTCTACGTCAAGCCAGGCTGCCCATACTGCACAAAGGTCCTGCGCTTCATGAACGAGAGGAAGATCGTGATTCCGCTTCATGACATCACGGATGGAAGCGGCAATCGGGATGACCTCCTCAGAATCGGTGGAAAGATCCAGGTTCCCTGCCTCATCATCAATGGGGCCGCCCTCTATGAGTCGTCCGACATCGTGGCATATCTCGCGAAGCTCAGTTAGCGCCGTCGCACGAGGCTGAAAACCATAGGGGGGTCATCGCACGGATGGCGATGACCCCCCACACAACCATGCGAATCATAGGCTACGAGCGCCTGATCATCTCCGTGACAAGTTCTGCAACCAAGGCCGCCTGATCGGCATCCACGTTTTCGAGCGTATCTGCGGCAGTGTGAGAGAGGGCCGGCATGCCGGTATCCCCAATACCCACGAGGGTGATCGCGCGGACGGACTGCTTCATGGCTGAGGTGGCATCAGTGGTCCCTTGGTCATATGACACCTGAGCCAGGGGGATATGCAGGTCAGAGGCGGTACCCGAAAGAAGTCGCATGAGACGGCGGTCAGCACGACGCACGTTGAGCAGTCCCTCGCGGCTGAGTGCAGAGAGGTTGCCGGCACCAACGCAGTCGAGGTTGATCAGGAACGCACCACGAATGGCCGCGCGGTGCTTGCCGAGGAAGGCCTTCATGCCTGCATGGTCAATATCGGACGCGCCGAGCGCCACGAACCAGATGTCGTGTGAGATGAGCTCGTCGTCCGCCATGGAGAGGACGGCGTCACGGAGCTCGTCATCGTCCACGGCACCATCGGAAGGATCGTCTCCGTCATCCACCATGCGAAGGTCGCTTCTTGTGGCGGCACCACCCTTCCACCCGTTGGGGTCGTCATCCCACTCGTCATTATCGCTGGAGGCATGCTTGTTGCCAAAAATGCGGAAGCGGTGCTTCTTCTCGACGGGCTCGGGGCTCATGTTCGACGCGGTGATTACGGGAATCTCGGGTGGTACGGTCACAGGATCCGTAGCAGAATTCGAGACGGGCGCCGAGACGTTGCCAGAGGCATGAATCCTATGGGCGTTGTTGGCGTTGTTCTGGGCGAGCTTCTGCGCCATGTTGTCACGGGGGCTCTGCGGGGTTACGGCGCGTGTGACATCAGGATCGGTCGCGAACGGATCAACCGTTGCTTCGGATGGATCGGGCAGGTCAAAGAGGGCGGCGCGACGGGCAACGCTGCTGATCTTGGGAGCGTAGGTGGTCTTGCCCCAGTCGGGATCCTCGGGAGCTGCGGGTTTCGGCGGACGCGTGCCCGTGGTGGGCTGCGTGTCACCGAGGTCAAAGGCCTCATCGGAGTTGTAGAGACCAGACGTATCCTTGGCAGGAAGGGTCTCGTCGGCAGGGTCATCCATGACCAAGCCAAATCCGGCCGTCCGCGACGCGTCGGTCTGGCCCTCCTCGAGGCCAGAGGTGACCTCTCCTCTGGTGGGAACGTCGATGGGCGCGGTCTCGTCGCCCTCGGTCACTGCCGTGACGTGCTCCGTGGGTTCGTGTGCGGGCGTCCTATCGACGTATTCAACCTCGCAGGTCTCAGGCAGGATTCCAAGGGACGCTACGACCTCCCTGCCATGCCGCACGCCAAGCACGGACTCTGGCTCGGACACGAGAGGAGCGGCCGCAAGGGCGGGGGTGACGCGTGGCCTATGCGTGACGGGAGCCTCGCCGGTGGGCCGAACCTTCTCGAGGACGCCAAGCAGGGCGGCGATGGAGGCCTTGTTGTCATTGGCGCCAAGCGTACAGGGAGAAAAGCGCTCCGCGAGAACGCCTATGGCAAGAATGAGCAGCGGAATGGCGGCGATGAGTCCTACCCAGCTGATGACGCGACGGAAAGGAGCCGGGATGAAGACGAGAATCCTGATGAACGCACAGAAGGCAATGACAAGCGCACAGTACGGACTGTACTTCTTCAATACGGGCACATAGCGAGCAATGGCGGAGCTATAGAGGAAGCTCTCGTGTGGCGCGTCATAGTGCGCAACGACGACGATGGGGCGATTGCCCTTAGCGGCAAGCTCTCCGGAGGCGGCGTGATATGCCACGACGTTCTGTGAGCGCGTGGTGGGGCCAAGACCGTTGAGAAGGTCCGTCCCCAGATAGCGAAGGATGAAGACGACCATGGTCGCCGCGACGAGCAGCAGACCGATGACCGTCACGGCACCAGAGCCAATCGCCAGGCAGAATGCTCCGACGAACAGAAGCGCAAGCAGAACCGCGGGACCGAGCTTGGAGAGGGAACGCGCGTCGAACTCCTCGACCTCGGGGTCAACGTCATGCTGCTTCATGAGGTCCGCTATGGTCTGGGCCGCCTGAAGCTCCTCCTGGCTACCGGCAGGAGAAATGCCTATCTGCTCGTCCAGGTACTCCAGATAGTCGTGTGTCATAGCCATGCTGATACGTCCTTTGCTGGGAGTCGTAGCATCTTACACAAACATGGTTCAGAGTATACGTCTTGATTTCGCGCATTGTTATAAAACCGCAGATATATCAAGGCGAAGGGTTGTCTTTTGCTTCGCTTGCGTGTACGTATGGCAAGATTGGCGAGACACGCGGGCCAGATGGTCTATCGTTCACATACCATGCATGGATGCGCCCGGGCATCCGCGGGTTGTACAAGGAGCCGTCTCATGGATTCCGAACAGGACGAGTTCGCAGAGCTCAACGATGATGACGAGAAGGCGAGAAGGATCCTCTCCCTCGCCCTCGAGTTCATGAACACCGGTCAGGCGATAAGCTCGACCCGCATCGCGCAAGACATCTACCCGGGACTCTCCCCCGACTCCTTTCGAAAGGCGTTCGCGCGCGACCGCAAGAACCTTTGCGACTTCGGCTTCGTACTCGAGAGCAAGCGCGGCCCTGGCGAGGAGGCCTGTTGGTCGGCAGACATTGAGAGATCCTTCGCCCAAGGTGCCGACCTTGATGTGAAGGATGCCCTTGTCATGGACATTGCCTGCCAGCCGATTCTCGGTGACCCCGAGTTCCCCCTCAGAGACGAGCTTCGCTTTGCGCTCGCCAAGATCGACACCGCCTTCGGTGACATAGCCTACCCCGCCGGTCCTCGCGTGCTCCGTGACGACAGGATCTTGTCCGTGCTTCGCTCCTGCGCCCATGTGTGTCATGCCGCACACATGACCTATACCGACGCCGCTGGCAAGCAATCCGAGCGCGTCGTCGCACCCTATGGCTTCTATGGCATGCGCGGCAGTCTCTATATGGTTGCGCCTCTCGTCAGTGGTGGGTCGGTGGTCGATGGCTCCGTTCGCGTGTATAACGTCTCGCGCGTGGACGCAGCCAGCGAGGAGCCCAAGACGAGGTTCTCGGTCCCACAGGACTTCTCGGCGGATGACTACCGCCGTCTCCCCTTCCAGTTTGGCCCCACGACCTGCGTGGCCACATTCGAGGCACCTGCCAGTTCGATACAGGAGGTAGAGGGGCTCTCGTTTGGACGGGGGCGCTGCGTCACAGACGGGAATGCGGTGGTCTGGACCGTTGACGTGAGCGACGTGGGTGATGCCGCCTCGTGGGCGATCGCGAGCGGCGTTCGTCCCACGGCACCACGTGAGCTCGTTGACGAGTGGCGGACAAGGCTCGAGAAGGTGAACGCGTATGTGCGCTAGACGCGGGGCAGGACGAACCGGCGGCGTAGAAGAGGCACGAGAGCTTGTCACTCTTGTTGCCACCCTCAGCAACGAGGGCGCAACGCTCGATGCCGAGACGATTGCGACAAGACTTGGGACCACGCTGGACGAGGCTCGAAAGCTCCTCTCCCTCATCCTGACCGCAAGCACGTCTGATGGTGACTACCTTTCGCTTATGGAGAATGACGACGGCAGCCAGGTGTCACTTGCCTTCGCCGAAGGCATGCACGGCAAAAGGCTTCGCCTCACGAGCGGAGAGATGCTCGCCATCTCCGCCGCGCTCGATCGTCTTGGGGTGCCAGCCGACGACTCAGCCCGCATTGCGATCACAAGGTCGCTCTCGTCCGCGGGCCTTGACGAGGCCACGCTGCGTCGCATGCTCGCTCAGCTGCCCACCAAGAACGACTCCATGGTGCTCAAGACCTGTGCGAAGGCACGTTGTGACCATCGCGACCTCGTCTTTGCCTATCGCCATGTGGGCGAGGTGAGCCGTGGCGAGCGGTGCGTGGCACCCCTCGCGGTCAGGCTGGAGGACGATGTCTGGTACCTCGACGGCTTCGATCGCGTGCGAGGGGGACGGCGCACCTTTCGCATCGATCACATGTCGGACGCCCGCGTCGTCACATCGGCGGGTGGGGTTTCCGAAGAGAGGAACGAGCCCTCGCGTAAGGTGAGGATAACCTTCCGAGACGAGCACTACCTCACCCTCCTCCACTGGAAGCACCTTGAGATTATCTCACGCAAGGATGGCGAGACCAGCGCCCGCATACCGTACTTTGGCGGCATGTGGCTTCCCCGCATGATTGCCGCCTGCGCAGGAACCGCCACGACGAACGACCACGAAATCAACGACCTCGTGGTCGAGCTATGTAAGGGGCTTCTCGGCTAGACAACGGCACCGACCTACCCGTTGTGGGAGCTGCGCCACATCTCTATGTAGCGACCGACGTTCTTGGCATCGAGCGTCGCGCAGGTGTGCGAGGGCAGGGATTTGATAAAGGCCTTTCCATAGCCCTTCTGCACGAGGCGCGGGTCGGCGAGTACGAGCACACCCGTATCGCTGGCGGTACGAATGAGCCTCCCCGCCGCCTGCTTGACCTCTATCACGGCGTCAGGCAGGGAGTAGCGCCACCAGGCACGCTCTTCGCGCAGGTCGCGCTCACGTACCAGGGGATTGTTGGGACTTGCGAAGGGGAGCTTGGGGATGACGACGCAGCGCAGGGTGTCGCCCGTCGCGTCGAACCCCTCCCAGAACGACTTGAGCGCGAGAAGGGAAAGACTCTTCTCCGCCATGAACCGCTCCCGGATGCGGCGGGCCGAAGAGCCACGCTCCTGGCACGCCACCTCAAGGCCGACCTCGCCCAACCGTGGGCCCAGGCCTTCGTAGGCACACTCCATGTCGCGACGGTTGGTAAAGAGCGTGAGCACGGAACCACCCATCGCGACATGCACATCAAAGAGCAGATCCTCGAGCGCCTGCGCATAACCGCCGGCGTAGGGTGACGGCAGGTCGCGCGCCACGATGACCGACATGCTCGCGTCAAAGTCAAAGCTGGAATCGAGACGGATGTCGGCATGCTCGCCGCTCGGCAGGAGGTCGAGCCCTACGGCGTGGTCGAAGTGCGAGAAGTCGTCGCCCACGGCAATGGTCGCGGACGTGAAGACCACGCTCTGCATCTCGGGTAGCCAGCGGCTCGCGAGGTCGGCACCTACGTCTATCTTCTCGGCGCAGAGCTTCTCCTGGCCGATGCGGCGCCTGGATCGGGAAAGCTGGGCAGAGTAGACGTAGGACGTGTCCTCCCCGGCACATATGAGCCTTATGCCGGCGAGGAGGTCACCCAGGAAACCTCCCGACTCCGTAAGGTCAGCACCCTGCTGTGGTGCGACCTCATTGAGCTTCTCGACAGCCTCGCCAAGCAGTTTGGTGGTCTCCTCGAGACGCTCCACGCAGACATTACCCGCCTCCGACACCGCCGCCCACTCTGGCGTCTGGCGTGCTCCCTCGTCAATCCAGATGGACACGTTGTCGTAGGTCGTGTCACCCTTCGCAATGGACGAGAGGTCATGTACGACGCAGAAGAAGTCTCCGACGCTCACCTGCGCCCTCGCCACTGAAGCGGCGACCTTCGTGAGCAGGCGAATGATGAGCTCGGATCCCTCAAGCGACGAGGAGTTGACCATAATCCCATGCAGGACGCCGGTCTTCACACCACCGAGCATCTCGAAGCCCGTCCTGGATTCCTCGCCAGAAACCTCGACGGCCCACTGGCGGCGCGCCTCGGCTTCGAAGGCATGGGCCTCGTCTATGACCCAGTGCCTCACGGGTGGCAATATCCTCCCCTCTGCCATGACGTCACGTAGCAGAAGCGAATGATTGGTCACCACGACGTCGGCGCTCGCGGCCCGACGCCGCGCGCCGTGGAGAAGGCACTCGTTTGGAAAGTACGGGCAGCGACTGCGAAGGCACTCCCCTGGTGTGGTCGTAAGCATCTGGCGGGGTACGTATCGCCAGCGGATGCCCAACGCATCGAGATCGCCGTCGGGCGACTGGCACGCAAACGCGTAGGTCACCGCGATGGCGGTAAGCATGTCCGCTGACACGGCGCTTCCAGACCTGCCGTCGGAGGAGGCAGCCCCGAGGGGCAACTCGTCAAGCACCGCGCGATCCAAGCGATGCAGGCACGGATAGTGGTCGTATCCCTTGAGGCTGTAGAACGTGAGCCCGTCTGGCAGCGCAGCCGCAAGCGCAGGCAACTCGTGTGACACGAGCTGGTCGGTGAGCGCATTGGTCTTGGTGGCAACGCCGACGGTGACGTTGTTGCGCTTGGCAAAGAGCGCCTCTGGCAGGAGGTATGCGATGGACTTGCCCACGCCGGTACCCGCTTCGATGGCGCGATACGTCGAGGTGGAGATGGCGTCCCTCACCTGCGTGGCCATGGCCACTTGCTCCGGGCGTCGCTCATACGTCTCGTACATGCGCGCCACGGCGCCCCCAGGGAGAAACTCCTCCCCTATCTCCGCACGAGACGGTACGTCAAAGGGCGTCTGTCTCTCGGAGGCATCGGGTCTCGGGGCGTAGTGGGCCTCGGCAAGCAAGTCATGGCGGGTGGACTTGAGCGAGAAGGACGTTGGGGAGCCCTCGACGGCCAGGTGTGCGAGCACAGGCCTAAACGGCCAGCTCACATCGGGGTGCATGTCTGCGAGAAGGCCGAGAAGACCATGGGGAAGGTCGGAGAGGGCGCAGAGGATGACGCGCCACATCCCACAGAGCGCATCGACATCATCACTGGCTCGGTGCGTCACGGAGTCACAGCCAAACGCCTCGGCCATGTCGGCAAGGCGATGGGATGCGAGGCGCGGGAGGGCCACGCGCGAGAGCGAGAGGGTGTCGATCCAGGTGTCGGAGACCTCACGGCCACCGCGAACCGCCTCGACAAACGTGCGGTCAAACGTCGCGTTGTGCGCAAGGATGGGCGCGCCGCCTACGAATTCGGCCAGACCCGCCACTGCGTCTTCCGGATTTGGCGCGTCGGCAACATCAAGGTTTGTGATGCCGGTGAGCTTGGCGATGGGATCGGGAATGGGGGTGCCCGGATGAACGAAGGTCTGATAGCGCGCCGTGACGGTGCGGCCGGAAAGTCGGGCCGCCGAAATCTCGATGAGCCTGCAGTCCCTGAACGAAAGACCCGTCGTTTCGGTGTCGAGAACCACTACGTCATCCTCAAGCAGCCCGAAGTCCGTGATCCTTGCCCGCCCTGCGAGGGTCAGGTAGCCCCTGCGCACGCTCTCGGGCGTTCCTGGCAGCAGAAGGGCCTCGAGCCGCGCCTGGCTATCGCGCACCTTTGGTGAGTCACCATTTGTCATGTGTTACCTGCGGTACTCGGCGTGTTCCTCGAGCGCGTACTCGACAAAGCGCGTGCAGAGCTCGGGAAACTCGATGCCACCATGGCGGGCGGAGTCAGGAAGGAGACTGGTTTCGGTCATGCCGGGAATGGTGTTCGTCTCGAGCGCTATGGGCTCGCCCTCCGGCGTGACGATGAAGTCGGTCCGAGATGCACCGCGGCACCGGAGCGCCCTGTGGGCACGCTCGGCGAGGACCTGTGCCTTGGCGTACGCACCCGCATCAAGCCGTGCCGGAATCACGTGATGCATGGAGGATGGTTCGTACTTCACCTTGAGGTCGTAGAACTCCGCACCCGTCACTATCTCGACAATGGGAAGCGCATGGGCATCATCGTTGCCAATGACGGGAACGGTGACCTCGGTGCCCTTGACGCACTCCTCGATGAGCACCGTCCCGCCCTCGGCGCCCGCAACCTTGAGCGCGTCCGCAAGCTCTCCCCTCTCGTTGACCTGGGTCACACCAAAGCTCGAGCCGTTCCCGGCCGGCTTGACGAACATAGGGAAGCCGAGCTCTGCCACAAGCTCATCGATTCGATTCTCGGAGGGCACGGTGCCTGCCGGGAGATCGACGCCACGTGGACACGGAATACCAGCAGCACGATACATGGTCTTCGAGACGTCCTTCTCGGTTCCAACAGCAGACGCGAGGACGCCAGAAAAGGTGTAGGGCATGTGCAGAATCTCGAGAAGACCCTGTATGCATCCGTCCTCGCCCCAACGACCGTGCATCGCGACAAACGCCACGTCGTACCCGCCCGTCGCAAGCGACTGCACAAAGTCCTCGGAGGCGACATCAAGCAGGTCGACGCTCGAGAAGCCCGCTTCGAGCAGTGCGTCGCGGCACGCGGAGGCAGACATCATGGATATGCTGCGCTCGTCCGACCAGCCACCGCCAAGCACGACCACCTTGAGCTGCTTAACCTCTTCCCGCGTCATGAGTGCTCCTCCGTTGAATCGGCTACCTGCGGTAGACTCAGCATGATACGTTTCGAATTGAGAATACTCCACCCAGGAGACTTCATTAGAGCGGGGTGCACAGATGCAACCAGACAAGAACAATCAACCCACGAACCCTCCAACCAACGCTTTGCCCGACATTCACTCGATTGATGCGTCGGAACTCGAGGGGGTCGTTGCCTCCCTTGGACAGCCACGGTTCAGATCGAAGCAGATCGAAGAGTGGATATGGTCGAAGAATGCCTCTTCCTTCGAGGAGATGACCAACGTCCCAAAGGCGCTTCGCGAGCAGCTCGCAGCCCGCTTTTCTCTTGGGGGACCCGAAGAGGTAACGCGTCAGGTATCCCAAGACGGCAGCCGGAAGTATCTTCTTAGGTTTCCGGACGGCGTCGCCGTCGAGTGCGTAGGCATGCCCACCAAGAATCGACTTGCTGTCTGCGCCTCAACACAGGCAGGATGTGCAATGGGTTGCTCTTTCTGTGCGACCGGCGCGGCAGGACTTACTCGCTCTCTTTCCGCAAGTGAAATCTACGAGCAGGTCATGCACGTACGAGATGACTTCAATACACGTGTGACCAGCGTGGTGCTGATGGGTCAAGGAGAGCCTTTCGCGAACTATGACGCGTCCCTCGAGGCACTCCGCAAACTCAACTCCTCCGACGGGGCAGGCATAGGTGCTCGACACCTCACCATCTCAACGTGTGGCATCATTCCCGGAATCGCACGCTTTGCCAAGGAGCCCGAGCAGTTTACCCTTGCCGTCTCACTCCACTCCGCAGTACAAAAGACCCGAGACATCCTCATGCCTGGCGTCAAGCGCTACTCGCTTGTCCACCTCTACGACGCCATGGGTGAGTACGTGCTCAAGACAGGACGTCGCCCGACCTATGAGTACGCGGTCATCTCCGGCATCAACGACTCGGAGAATGAGATAGGTGCGCTTTGCGATTTCTGTCGCGGGACGCTTGCTCATGTCAATCTCATTCAGCTCAATGAGGTCTCTGGTTCAAAACTTCACCCGGCATCATCAGAGAAGGTCCAGGAGTTCGTCTCACGACTCACCCAAGTTGGTGTTGAGTGCACCGTCAGAAACTCTCGCGGACAGGATATCGATGCGGCGTGCGGTCAGCTTCGTCAGCGGATCCTCAAGTCGTAACTCTTGTTTTGACCCTGTCTTGCACTGAGGGGACGGTGCTTGAAACCAAGCACCGTCCCCTCATGCGTACATGTGTTCTTGCCTAGAACCCCAGGTTTTCCCATTGTCTTGCCGTGGCCTGGACGTTTGCGAGAGGCTGGTCATCCTCCATGACTTGCCCCTTTGCAGCATCAGTCATCTCTGCGAGTTTCCCATAGGCTCTCTTAATTGCCTTCGTCGCGCCTTTGACACCCTCCTTGGCCTCGTCGTTAAGCACGTAGGTATAAGCGACATATGCACCGCCACCCATGAGTGCGACCAAGATGAGCAGGTTCTTGATTTTTCCCATCTGCTTGCTCACTCCTCTCCTGAGAGCAGATCAACAATCTTGGAGAGCTCTTCATCTGACGCAAACTCGATTTCTATCTTGTTCTTCCCGCGCACCTTCTTGACCTTGACGTTCGTGTCGAGCGCCATACGAAGCTGACGCGCAGCCCTCTTGAAGGATTGGGGCAGTGGCTCCCTCTTCGTCGGCTCGCCACTGCCAGAAAACAGTGGAGCAAGACTTTCTGTCTGTCTGACCGAAAGGTTCTCTGCAACGACCTTTTCCGCAAGCCTGATCCGTCCCTCGTCACTTGGTACGGCGAGGATTGCCCTTGCGTGACCCGCAGTCAGTCTCCCGTCGCTCATAAGGTCTTGGACCTCGGCGGGGAGATCGAGGAGTCGAAGCTTGTTGGTGATCGCAGAGCGAGATTTTGACACAAGCCCAGCAAGCTGCTCTTGTGTCAGGTCATCATCCTTAATGAGCTTCTTGTAGCCTTGCGCCTCTTCGATTGGGTTGAGATCAGCCCTCTGTAGATTCTCGATGAGTGCAAGCTTGAAAATCTCATCATCAGAGACATCTCGTACGATAACCGGTACCTCTTGAAGTCCTGCGGCCTTTGCTGCCTGGTAGCGTCTTTCTCCCGCAACTATCTCGTAGTCGACGCCGCTCTTTCTCACAAGAAGAGGCTGTAGCACTCCGTTTTGCTTTATTGAATCCGCCAGTTCGGCAAGTTCACTTGCGTCGAAGTTCTTTCGGGGCTGACCTTTGTTTGGTCTGATTCTCGCAAGGGGAACCGAAGAATCAGGATTCATGGCTCCTATCTCTGCATCCGCTTCACCCATGAGCGATTCGAGTCCCTTTCCGAGACCGCTCTTCTTAACCACGTCGCATCACTTCCTTCGCAAGCTTTGCGTATGCAAGAGACCCCTTGCTGAGATGAGCGTATATCGATATGGGGAGTCCATGGCTTGGCGCCTCTGCTATCTTTACGTTTCTTGGTATGTAGGTCTTAAACACTTCGTTGCCAAAATAGCTTTCTACCTCTTCTACGACCTGCTTTGAAAGCGTTGTTCGGTTGTCGTACATCGTCATGATGACGCCAAAGACGCGTAGGCTGGGGTTTAGCCGAGCTTTGACCATCTTCATTGACTCGATTAGTTTTGTTAATCCCTCTAGGGCGTAATACTCACACTGAATCGGAATGAGAAGAGATTTCGCTGCAACGAGGGCGTTTACCGTGAGGAGTCCTAAAGAAGGAGGGCAGTCGATTAGGACGTAGTCAAATTCGTCTTTAATCGAGTCTACGGCCGATTTTAGGACGTTTTCGCGTGCCATCACCGACACTAACTCTATCTCTGCACCAGCGAGTTGTATCGTTGCGGGAACGAGAAAGACGTTTTCCTCAACCGTACTTTGAATGGTGTTCTCTATTGGTATCTCGTTCATTATGACGTCATAGATGTCGTTGCCGAGATCATCTTTGCTGATTCCATATCCGCTTGTCGTGTTTCCTTGTGGGTCAAAATCAATGACAAGCACTTTTTTCTTTAACTCGCCAAGAGCCGCCGAAAGATTGACCGCAGTTGTCGATTTCCCAACACCCCCTTTTTGGTTGATTATTGCGATTACCTGCGCGTCTTTGTTGGGGTAGCCGCGTTTTACATCTCCGTAGCTCAAGCGATTCCTCCAATGTATCCGAGCGTCTTCGTTTTATCTTCGTTCTGCTCTTTGTGCTTGGCACACTATCTTAGGAGATTGTTTCACGTGAAACATCGAGAATGACGACATCCTATTTCTTTTGTTTGTCTACCTATGGTATGTCACGCGTATATACGCATATGTCTACACAGGGCAGGGATGTGTCTCGACTAGCCGCCGAGTGGCTGCGCTTTTGCTACGCCGACCGGTCGGGGGAGATGAATTCTGGACGAACCCGTCTTCTTATAGACAAGTATTTCCCTATGACCAAGATTTCTCGGCAATTCAAATGTTTCACGTGAAACAAAAGACATGCCACAAATGGTTGCCGCCTGAGAGGCATGCGCAATCTCAATATCGTCAGGGTTTCCTTTTGCGATAAGCGCATACCCTCCGGCGGTAAGAAACGGTTGCGCGTACTCGATAAGCACGTTTGTCTTTGCAACCGCTCGTACGATAACGCAGCCATAGGAACCAAGCATCGATGCGTCCAGTTCCTCTGCACGCATCTTCTTCGTCTTGAGTTGATTACTCAACCCAAGCGAAACAACAAAATCGCGAACAGCGTCGACCTTCTTGCCCACGGAGTCAATAAGCAGGCCCTGGTACCCCGTCATGATTCCAATAGGAACACCTGGATATCCTGCTCCTGTCCCAATATCTACAAAGGTCGTGAGCGGTGCTTTTTCAAAAACATTGCAGCGAAGGGGAAGAAGGGAATCCAGTATATGAAGGACAAGGGCATCTTCTGCATTTACAATGCGTGTAAGGTTAACGACCTTGTTTCTCTCAATCACACATAGCAGATGCTCGACGAGCAACTTGACCTGTTGAGGCGAAGCGTCGATTCCATAACCATGCAGGATTGAGAGGAGCTCCTCGCAAAGGTGATTCTCGAGATCGTTTTCCATACGGTTCTCCTGCCCATTTCTTTTGGCTCGAAAAGAATTGTCATCCATATAGAAGGAGGGCGCACGCGCGCCCTCCATTTCACACGAAATATGTTGTAGAGGAGTGAGCTACTTCACCGCTGTGACAACAACTTTGCGGTTTGGTTCTTCACCCTCAGAAAACGTAACGACACTTGAGTCATCTACCAAGGCAAGATGAACGAGACGACGTTCATATGCATTCATGGGAGCAAGCACCACGCGGCCACCTTGGCGCTTGGCGCGCTCCGCAGCAGCATGTGCAACGGACTGAAGCTTGGTCTTGCGACGGCTCTTGTAGCTCTCGATATCGACAATGATCGGATAGTGGAACTTTGTACGACTGCTCATCAAAGAGGAGAGAACCATCTGAAGCGCGTCAAGGGTTCTCCCATGGCGCCCGATAAGAACAGCAAGATCTCCACCGTTTACGTCAAGGATGAGTTCGCCCTCATCACCATCGTATTCATCGACCGTACAGCGCGCCTCGCCAAAGAGAGCAAGAATGCCCTTGAGAAACGTGACTGCCTGGTCGGCAACCTTGTCAGTTTCCTCATCAGTTAGAGCGACGCCGGCTTCGTAATGCTCCCGGATGGAAGCAAAGTCATCGGTAGAGTCTACAGCGGTGGCCTGCTCGTCAAACATCTCTGCACCAGAGTCAGCAGGAACCATATCCCCCATACCAACCTCCCGCATAAAATAACGGCAGACAATAACATTATGTTACCGTCTGCCTACGTTTTTTCTAGTCCTTCTTGTGCGGCCGCGGCTTCTTCTCCTTGCGAATGACATCAACCTCTACCGGCTGGTCGCTCATGCGAAGCTCGCCCTCGGCCTTGGCCTTGTCGATAATCTTCTGGGTGATGAGCTTCTGCTGCACGACCTGCCAGATGGCGGAGGCATCGTAATAAAGAAGGACGGCGGAGGGCACCGACCAGCCAAACCAGAGCATCATGACGGCCATTACGGCACCCATCATCATGGACTGCGACTTCTGCTCGCTGGTCTGGTTGACGGAGTTCATCATCATCGGAATAAACGTAAGGACGCCAAAGGCCACATCAAAGAGAATGTAGGGAAGCGCGCCCATCCACCCGGCGGAAGCGACCATATCAGCCACTGAACTGGAGATTGACGGAAGGATGCTATAGAAGTGGGCGTCTGTTGGAACGCTCTTTGCGACCGTGAAGAGTGCAAAGAAGATGGGCATCTGCAGAAAGATGGGAAGGCATCCCGCAACAGGATTGAACTTGAGACTTGCGTAGACCTTCTGCACCTCTTCGCTCTGCCTTGCGGGATCGTCAGCATACTTTGCCTGAATCTCCTGAATCTTTGGCTGGGCGACCTGCATGCGAGCAGTAGAAGCCGTCTGCTTGTTCATCAGGGGGACCAGGCACACTCGGATGATGATCGTGAGAATGATGACCGCAAGGCCCCAGTCACCACAAAAGCCCTCGATGCCCGCAAGCACCTGGGTCATGAAACTAATGAACCAGTCCCACATTGTTCCTCCGTCATTGTCCGCTAGGGAACGGGATCGTAGCCACCTTTGTGGAAGGGATGACACCTCAGGATCCTACGAATTGCTAGAAGACCACCCTTGCCAAGACCATATTTACCAATGGCCTGTCTCGCGTACTCGGAACAGGTTGGTGTGTAGATGCATGTGATAGGGAAGAGTAGTGAGATGTACCGCTGATAGAACCGAATCGCAGCAGTAGTACCACGTGCCAGTGCCGACTCGCGTTCGTTGTCCATCTCAGATGCCTGCCCTATCGAGCATCCTCCTCAATGCTTTGGACACAAGCTCAGGTGAGCTGTTATGGGTGTCCTTGGTAGCGAAGAGAATCACATCGTAGCCATCTATCGGAAGTTCACAGGACCGAGCGGCTTCGCGAAGAACCCGCTTGCACCTGTTCCTGAAGACAGCATTACCAAGCCTTTTAGGCGCAACGAAGGCAACGCGTGCGTGATTACCCTCGTGCACCGCTGCTGCACGAATTCGCAGGAGAGAACCGTTCAGCCTCTTTCCCTGCGAAAAGACCTGCTCAAATTCCTTCTTGGATTTGATGGTCTCCACGAGGCATCCCTAGACGGTAAGGCTTTTGCGGCCCTTTGCGCGGCGACGGGCGAGAACGTTGCGGCCACCCTTTGTCGCCATGCGAGCACGGAAACCATGGGTAGTGGCACGCTTCCTCTTGTTTGGCTGATACGTACGCTTCATTTCTATTCCTCCCGATTGGGGTGTTACGTCAAAGAGTGCTAAGCCAAAAGATTGTAAAGGTCTTACGCTGTGACTGTCAATTTTTCCCAAAAATAACTGCGGATTTATCATGTACCTCCAGGTTATGCGTTGTTCACCGTCCGCAAGAACAGTCCCCGCTCGGTCCCATACATAGAAATAGTCCCTCGTTTCTAAGAAATCATTCGTCCAGATGCTATTATTTCTAGGCCTATGGAATGATGTTTGCGCAGTTTTCTACCATTGTTCATCAGGTGATGAAAACTTTCTTTCGCATAGAATTCTCCGTGAAAGTTTTCATCAAGAGTCGAAAACACGTTGAGAGTGGGGAGTGATGGCACGAGACTTCTATCCGTTTGTCGAGAAGTCGGCAGACGCGAACGAGCGGCCTGCTCCCTCAGACGCCCCCTCGCTCGACGAGGTCAACTACTCTGCGAGGATCGCAGTCTACGATGATGCCGCCGCGGCACCGCGAGTCGTGGTCGTCGAGCCCTCAGACCCACGCACGTACCTTGAGGAGATCACCGCAACGGTTAATCGCCTTGCCCATGAGCAGGGTGGGAATATCCCCTTCACGGTCGTGCGAGAAATCGTGGAGAATTTCATTCACGCCTACTTCATCGCACCGACCATAACGATTCTCGATGGCGGCAACACCATCCGTTTCTCCGACCAGGGTCCTGGCATCAAGGAAAAGGGACTTGCGCTCGAATATGGAACCTCGTCTGCAACAGAGGAGATGAAACATTACATCCGTGGCGTTGGATCGGGCCTTCCTTATGCCCAGCAGTACATGCTTGATAAGGGAGGAAGCCTCGAGATTGAGGACAACATCTCCAACGGCACGGTGGTGACAATCTCAACGCATCCATCGGGCGAGGCAAGAACGTTTACAAGGGCAACGACAGAACAAGCGGTGCCCGGGGTCTTGAAGGACGCGACGTGTGAGGCACACCGGCAGCCCCAGGCTGTGCAAGCGCAACGTAGCATGACAGCACAAGAGCAAATGCCGCTGCCTACCATAGGCGAGCGCGGTCAGCTCGTTCTCGGATACCTCGAGAGCCATGATTCTGCGGGTCCGTCCGACCTATCGCGCGCATATGGTTACTCAAACCCGACGTGGTCCCGTGAACTTAGCCTTCTCTGTCGACTTGGTGTTCTCAGGAAACAGGGCCAGAAGTATCAGCGCACGTAGAAAGACCAATGGACTTTTCGACAATCTCACGTGACACTCCCCACACCAAGTTGCTCCCCATGTGGGTTTTGAACAATCTATAATGTAGCCCTCATTTTCCGAAACCAGAGAAACGTGGACGATGGAACTCTCTCTCGAATCAGATGCGGAAGCCCTGTGGCAAGACGCGCTTGACCTTCTCTCTCAGGAGAACCTTCCCGAGTCTGTGCTCGCCATGCTCAGAAACTGCACACCGACAAGGATTTCGAACGGCACCCTCTACGTTGAGACACCTATGAGGCTTGTCCTTAAGACCGTATCGAAGAACATCGAGGTGGTCGAGAAGTGTCTTACGACCGCGGCCTTCGAGAAGACAAACCTTGTGGTTGAGTTTGCTCGGACGACACAAGCACCAACCGTGACGACAAATTCCACGGCTTCCCAGGAACAGATACAGGAATGGAGCTCCGTAGGGGCACCACCGCGTGTTCTTGGCGAAGACACCTGGAATGAGGAAGAGGTCGAGGCCGAGAACAAAATCGAGAAGCGGAGGCGGCGCAAGGCAAACCCGCTCGTAGAGGACATCTCTGAGAACGACTCGAAACTTACGTTTGATCGCTTCGTCATCGGCGATGAGAACAGGTTTGCCTACCAGGCGGCACTCCAGGTGGCAAATGGTGAGAACAAGAGCTACAACCCTCTTTTCATCTATGGGAAGAGTGGTCTCGGCAAGACGCACCTACTGCGGGCCATACAGAACTACATTGCGAAAAACGACTCGACGCGCATCTGCATCTATAAGACGGCGGCAGATTTCATCACCGACTACACCGACGCCATCGGCCGCAAGCATGGCAGCGCCCCCGATATTCTCACCCAGAACTACTGCGACATCGACGTCCTCATCATCGATGACATTCAGAACATGGCCGGTGCAGCGCGCACGATCGAATTTTTCTTCAATACCTTCAACGTACTCATCTCAAAGGGAAAGCAGATAGTCCTCGCTGCTGACCGCTCTCCAGCGCAGCTGGGTATGGGTAAGGACGGTTTTGACGAACGCGTGACCAGTCGCCTCGACTCTGGCTTTCCTATATCAATCCAGGTACCAAGCTACGAGTTGAAATATCTTCTCGTCAGCACGTTCTGTGAGCGGATGATGGAGGACGCAAAAACGGAACACGTCGTCGGACCAACCACTCCCATCAGCGATGACAATCTCCGCTTCATGACCGAGCGAGCCGGCACGAACATACGTGTCATCGAAGGGTTCTGTCAGAAGTGCCTTATCGTCGCCGCCCAGTGCGAGACGGCTAACGGCACATTCTCTCACGAGGACATCGTGAAGATCGCAAAGGAAAAGTGGCCCAACGGCAGACGTCAGGTGACCATCGAAGAGATACAGAAGGTAATAGAGACCTATTACGACATTCCCCACAAGGACCTCGTCGGCAGCAAGCGTAACAAGGAACTCATGGAGCCGCGCCATGTGGCCATATGGCTTACGAGAGAACTCACTGATACCACGCTCGCCGACATTGGAAAACACTTTGGTGGAAGAAGCCACGCCACGGTCAAACACAGCATCAGCGTAGTAGACGATGCACGTAAGCAGGACAAGAACTTCTACGATAGGCTGAGTCACATCCAAGATAGTATCGTTGAGAACAACTAGAGGGCGCTGTAGAGAAACATGTCGAAAGCCTGTTTGTTGAATCACAAAAATGCCTGAGGAGAGTTGAGTCAGTTTTCAACAGCAGACACAGTGTTGAAGGAAGATACAGGGAAGAAGAAGTAGGAGACATAAGAAAAACGTTGACGACCTGCAAGAATATGGAATTTTCTTCTTCTCGACAACGTCTATTACTACTACTAGTTTTTCTATATAGAGAAGTACTTATAGAAAGGGACCTCATGAAGTTCTCAGTCAGTCAGTCATCTCTCCTGAAGGCACTCTCTGTCGTATCGAAGGGGATGGGATCCACGACACTCCCCCTTCTCTCTGGTATCTACATCAAGGCAGAGGCGGGAACGCTCGAGTTTCAGACGAACAGCCTGACCATCAGCATCCGCCATCGCATCCCTGCCCGCGTCGAGGAGGGAGGGGAGACCGTAGTCTCAGGTAAGGTGCTGACAAACATTGTGAAGACGCTCGACGATGCCCCGGTAATCTTTGATGGTGGGGAACGGGTGGTTACCATCTCCTGCGAGAAGTCTTCCTTCAGGCTTAATACACTCAACCCTGCCGACTGGTCGCCTTTCCCTGAGATCGTCACCGAGCAGTCGATCGAGCTTCCGAGCAGCCTTCTTGCCGAGATGGTCGAGAAGGTCTACAGGGTCACATCCAAGGAAACCACGAGGCAGATACTACAGGGTGTCCTTCTTACCGTGGAAGACAACACTATTCGCCTCGTTGCCACGGATTCCTATCGTCTGGCCGTATGTGACTCTTCCGCAGAAGCGCCTGCGGGAGAGGAGTTCAGGGCGATCGTTCCGGGTACGGTCTTCCACGACGTGCTCAGCATATCGTCACTTACCGAGAACATCACACTTGGCATAACCGATAACCAGGTGGTTTTCTCGTTTGGTGAGACGACCTTCATATCAAAGAAAATAGAAGGAAACTTTCCCAACTACAAGCAGCTTCTCCCCAGCTCTTGTACTACCTCGGTACGGGTCGATGTGGAGGACTTCTCGGCGGCTCTCAAGCGCGTTTCTGTCATCGCCCAGACCAACTCCTCGGTGAGATTCGACATCGACGCAGAGGGAAAGACGATGAAACTCTCTGCGAGCTCCCCTGACCAAGGAGAGTCCTCCGAGCTGATGCCGGTTGACGTCGATGGGGAAAGTATGGCAATCGCACTCAACTACCACTATGTCTTCGATTGTGTCAACGCCGCTGCCGACCGTAAGGAGTTGCTGCTTGAGCTACAAAGCAACATGCAACCAGGGGTTTTTAAGTCCAATGGGAAGATAAACTACCTCTATCTGCTTATGCCGGTCCGGATGTAGCGTGGGTCTCTTTGCCAGACAGCTTCTCATGAGAAACTTTCGCAGCTTCTCTGATCGCACCGTCGATTTCGATGATGCCACCACGGTTCTCGTGGGTCGCAATGCCACCGGTAAGACAAATACCATCGAGGCATTGCAGATGCTTACGGCAGGATATTCCTTCAGACGTCCCACGCCTGGGCAACTCATCAATGACAAAAGTGATGAGGCGCGGATAACCCTTTGCCTTGAAGGTGATGGGCGCATCGTTGACATGACGTGCGCCATTTCCTCAGGGAAAAGACAGTACAACCGCAACGGGAAGAGATGCCAGGCAACAGAGATGCCTGGCACGCTCATGTCGATCCTCTTCTGTCCGGACGATCTCGCACTTGTCAAGCGTGGTGCCTCATATAGGAGAGACGAGATTGATGACTTTGGGCGCCAGGCCAACGTCGGCTACTCAAAGGTTCTCACTGCATATGCAAGAGCGCTCGAGCAAAGGAACAGACTTCTCAGGGAGGAAAGCCCTGACCTTGCTCTTCTTGACGCATGGGATAAGAGCGTTGCCATCGGCGGTGCCACGCTCCTACGTGCCCGTATGAGACTCTTCTCCCGGCTGACGAAGAAGATCTCGGATGTGTATCGTCAGATCAGCGGGGGAGAGGTCCTCAAGTGCTCATACGAAAGCAGCCTTGGTGACAACCTCACCCAACTCTCTAGGGATGAGCTTGCTGACGTGTTTGTTGGCAACCTTCTCGCGGCTCGCGACGTTGACCTACGGCGTCAACAGACGACGATTGGACCTCACAGGGATGACATCATCTTTGAGATAGACGGCCACGACGCCCGTGTCTTTGGCTCCCAGGGGCAGCAAAGAAGCGTGGTGCTTGCCCTTAAGATGGCTGAGGTGCTCCTCGCTGCCGAAATCCTTGGGGAGCAACCGCTCCTGCTCCTTGACGATGTCATGAGCGAGCTTGACGAGGAGCATCGAGAATCCGTTCTATCCTTTGTATACCAGGGTATTCAGACCGTGATTACCACCACGAACCTAGGTTACTTCTCAAAGGAGTTTCTAGGCAGGTCTAAGGTGGTGAGCTTTGATGCATAGCGATAGCACCTCCCTTTCGGACCTTCTTTCGGGAATGCTCGACGAAGCCGGGCGTGCGGCCGTAAGCGAGAACCAGCGGGCAAGCTATCTCTGGAACAGGGCAAACGGAGACATCGAGCGTCAGCACACCACCGGTGTCTTCGTAATGGATGCCAAGGTTGCAGGCGCCGATCCCATCCTTGGGGTGTATATCGACACACGCTCCCGCGTGGTAGACTTCACTGCCAACAGAGAGGTCTATCTCGCGCGGATATCCTCCATGGGCGGTCGCTATTCGGACATCAGGTTTCTCCTCAACAAGAGGAAGGACCGCAATCGCCCTGGCAATACAGAAAGCGTGGCCGGTCATACCGTCGAAGAGCTGCCTAGACTTACCAAAGAAGAAGAAGAAGAGATAGAATCGCAAGTCTCCTCTCTTCCCGAAAGTCTGAGGGATGGTGTTTTTAGGGCGATGGTCCTTTCTTATCAAAGAGACAAGAAAGAGAACACCGAGACGAAAAAAACGTCCCCCAGATAGCCCCAGAACGCCTCACATGCAGTTTATGTTTGTAATGGCTTGCTGATTTTGGCTTGTCCAAGTGCAATATCGCACAAGCGTATACTTATCTAGAACATCGCTCATGCATGAGAGAGGATGACAGTTGGCAACAAAGAAGAAGGCGAACTCGTACGACGAGAGCGAGATTAAGGTTCTCGAAGGCCTCGAGGCCGTTCGTAAACGTCCTGGAATGTATATCGGTACGACGTCTGCCGCAGGGCTGCATCACCTTGTCTGGGAGATTGTCGACAACTCGGTCGATGAGGCGATGGCGGGTTACTGCACGAGGATCAAGGTCAACGTGCATCCAGACAACTCCATTACCGTCGATGACAACGGTCGTGGAATCCCCGTTGGTCTCCATCCCCAGAAGAAGATCTCCACGCTCGAGGTCGTGCTTACCATCCTGCATGCCGGCGGCAAGTTCGACAACAACGCCTACAAGGTGTCCGGAGGCCTTCACGGTGTCGGCGTGTCCGTCGTCAACGCCCTTTCCCGCAAGCTCATCGCACAGGTCAAGCGTGATGGAAAGATCTATGAGATGCAGTTTGAGCGTGGTAAGACATCCCAGAAGATGAAGGTGGTCGGCACCACCAAGTCCACAGGTACCATCATCACGTTCTGGCCTGATGACCTCATCTTCGAGACCACGACGTATAACTACGACACCCTACACGACCGGCTTCAGGAGACGGCCTTCCTTAACAAGAACCTCAAGATAACGCTTACCGACGAGCGCGAGCTGACCCCCAGAACTGACGAATTCTGCTATGCCGGCGGCATCGTCGACTTCGTGAAGTTCCTCAATGACGGGAAAGAGGTTCTTGCTGGTCTCTCCAAGCCCGTATATATCGAAGGAACGTCAGAGCCAGATGCCCCTGCCGCCCAAAGGGGCGAGGTCGAAGTCGCCATGCAGTGGAACACCGGCTACTCCGAGCGCACCCTCTCGTTTGCGAACGATATCTATACCGAGGAGGGCGGCATGCACCTCGAGGGCTTCCGTACGGCTCTCACCAAGGTGATCAACGACTATGCCCGCAAGCAGGGCATCCTGAAGGAGAAGGATTCAAACCTCACCGGGGATGACATCCGCGAGGGCCTTACGGCCGTCATCTCGGTCAAGCTGCCCGACCCGCAGTTCGAGGGACAGACAAAGGCGAAGCTCGGTAGCTCCTATATGCGTACGCTTGCCAACAGGGTCGTCTCCAGCGGACTCTCCGACTTTCTCGAGGAGCACCCCAACCAGGCGAAGGAGATTCTCAAGAAGGCCAGCCAGGCCGCCAAAGGTCGTCTTGCCGCCCAGAAGGCGCGTCAGGCGACCCGCCGCAAGGGTCTTCTCGAGAGCGCAGCCCTTCCCGGGAAGCTCGCCGACTGCTCGGTGCGCGACGCAGAGATGACGGAGCTCTTCATCGTCGAGGGCGATTCCGCAGGCGGTTCGGCTAAGATGGCTCGCGACCGCTCCATCCAGGCCGTCCTCCCGCTTCGCGGGAAGATCCTGAACGTCGAGCGCGTCCAGGAGCACAGGGCCCTCTCGTCCGACTCCATCACGTCGCTCATCACGGCCATCGGCACGGGCGTGGGTCCCGAGTTCAACCTCGAGAAGGCCCGCTACCACAAGGTCGTCATCATGACCGATGCCGATGTCGACGGCGCCCACATCCGCATCCTCCTCCTCACGTTCTTCTACCGCTTCATGAAGCCGATGCTCGATGCCGGCTACATCTACGTCGCCCAGCCGCCCCTCTACCAGATCAAGCCAAAGGGGCGCAAGAACGGTCAGTACATCTACACGGACGAAGAGCTTGCCGTCGAGGCAAGCAAGTTCGAGGACTCCAGCAAGTACACCGTCCAGCGCTACAAGGGCCTTGGCGAGATGGACCCCGAGCAGCTCTGGTCCACCACGATGGAGCCGAGGAACCGCATTCTGCTCAAGGTGACGATGGATGACGCCATGGCCGCCGAGCGCGCCGTGGCTGACCTTATGGGCACACAGGTCGAGAAACGCAAGGACTTTATCCAAACGCACGCCAAGGACGTCCGCTTCCTCGACATCTAACGAAAGGCTAGACAGTGGCAGACGATAGCAGAACACATAACGACGATTTCGACGGCGACGACGAGGAAGATGACCTCACCGACGATGTCGATGACGTCGAGGAGGACGAGAGCGATACCGACGGGGAAGAGGAGTTCGATGCCGAGACGGGCTTGAGCCTCGGTGGCGCCGACATCGACCACACCATCTCTGACGAGGCCGGTACGCGTCTCGATCTATCCGATATTCACGGCGGCACGCTCAAGCCGACCGACATGGCATCCGAGATGAAGCAGTCCTTTCTCGAGTATTCCATGTCGGTCATCGTCGCGCGCGCCCTCCCGGACGTGCGAGACGGCCTCAAGCCGGTTCACCGCCGCATACTCTATGCCATGAACGAGGCGGGCATCGTGCCGACCAAGCCGCACAAGAAGTCGGCCTGGACGGTCGGCGAGGTCATGGGCAAGTACCACCCACATGGTGACGCCTCCATCTATGACGCCATGGCTCGCATGGCTCAGGACTTCTCGATGAGACTTCCCCTCATCGACGGTCACGGCAACTTCGGCTCCATCGACGGTGACCCTCCCGCAGCCATGCGCTACACAGAGTCGCGCCTTACCAAGGCAGCCATGGCCATGCTCGAGGACCTCGGTAAGGAGACCGTCGACCTCCAGCCCAACTACGACGAGTCGCTCACCGAGCCCTCCGTTCTTCCGGCGAGGTTTCCGAACCTCCTCGTCAACGGCTCAAACGGCATTGCCGTGGGTATGGCGACCAACATTCCGCCACATAATCTCGGCGAGGTCACTGACGCCGTCTGCATGATGATCGATAACCCCGACGTCACGACCGAAGAGCTCATGACCGTGCTCCCCGGTCCTGACTTTCCTACGGGTGGCATCATCATGGGAACGGACGGCATCAAGGATGCCTACGAGACCGGTCGTGGCTCCATCACCGTACGCGCGAAGGTCCATGTGGAGCAGGTCAAGAACGGCCGGCAGCGTCTTGTCGTCACTGAGATTCCCTACCAGGTCAACAAGGGTCTCCTTCAGGAGAAGATCGCCCAGGCGGTCAACGAGAAGAAGATCGAGGGCATCTCTGACATGCGCGACGAGTCCAACCGCAAGGGCATGCGCATCGTCCTCGACCTCAAGAGCGGCTCCATCCCCCAGGTCGTTCTCAACAACCTCTACAAGAGGACGCAGCTCCAGGCGAACTTCGGTGTCATCGACCTTGCGCTCGTCGATGGCGTGCCTCGTACGCTGAGCCTGCGTGAGATCCTGCGGCACTACATCGACCACCGCATCGACGTCGTCACCCGCAGGACCGAGTACGATCTGGACAAGGCCAAGAAGCGCGTCCACATCCTCGAGGGTCTGCTCGTCGCCGTTGACAACATCGATGAGATCGTCCATATCATCCGGTCCTCGCACGATGACACCGAGGCGAAGCAGCGCATGAACGACCGCTTTGGCCTCGACGACATACAGGGCACTGCCATCCTCGAGATGCGCCTCAAGCGCCTGACCGGACTCGAGCGTGAGAAGCTCATCGCCGAGATCGACGAACTCCGTCAGGACATTGCCTACTTCGAGGACCTGCTCGCCCACCCAGAGAAGATCCTCGCGGTCATCTCCGACGAGCTGCGCGATATCGCCGCCCGCTTCAGTGACAAGAGACGTACCGTCATCTCTCCCGTGATGGCCGAGGACATCGACGTCGAAGACCTCATCGCGGAGGAGGACATGGTCGTCACCGTCACGCATGCCGGCTACATCAAGCGCCTTCCCGTGGCCACCTACCGCTCTCAGAAGAGGGGTGGCAAGGGCATCCAGGGCCTGTCGCTCAAGGATGCCGACTTCGTCGAGGACCTCTTTGTGGCCTCCACGCATGACTACGTCCTGTTCTTCACCAACTTCGGAAAGGTGTACCGCCTCAAGGTGCACGAGCTGCCAATAGGAAGCCGTCAGGCTCGCGGTTCGGCCATCGTCAACGTGCTCGCGCTTTCGGAGGGCGAGCACCCTGCGGCCGTCATCACCTGTCGTGACTTCCCTGAGGATGAGTACCTCATGTTCGCCACGAGCAGTGGCATGGTCAAGAAGACGGCGATGTCGGAGTACGACCGCACGAGGCGCGACGGCATCATCGCCATCCACCTCAAGGGCGGAGACGAGCTGGTCAACGTTCGCCGTGTCAAGAAGGGTGAGAAGGTCATCCTCTGCTCGTCGGACGGCAAGGCGATTCTCTTTGACGAGGGCGATGCCCGCGCCATGGGTCGCGACACCTCCGGTGTCCGCGGCATCACTCTCAAGGCAGATGCCACGATGCTGGGTATGGAGATATCCAACGGCAAGGGTGACCTGTTCGTCATTACCGAGAACGGCTACGGCAAGCGCACCCCCGTCGCCGAGTATCCCGAGCATAACCGTGGCGGACAAGGTGTCTTCACCATTGCGATGACCTCCAAGAAAGGCAAGCTCGTCGCCTGTCGCGTGGTTGGACCGCAACACGAGCTCATGATCGTGTCCGAAGAGGGCGTGGTCATACGAGTGAAGTCTTCTGACGTCTCGAAGCTCGGGCGCTCCACCCAAGGCGTGAAGGTCATGAACATGTCTTCCACCGATCACGTCTCGGCTGTGGCTCGCCTGGTCGTGCACAAGAAGAAGGCTCCGAAGGCGCTTGACGAGAACCAGCGGATGTTCGACCTGTCCGCAGCTGGCGCCAGGGATGCAGACGACGAGGAACCCATCGACATCGGCGGCGAGGAAGAGGTACTCCCCGAGCTCCTCGACGATGACGACGAAGAGTAGCAACAGGCTCATGTATTGACACAGGACCCCGAACTGGCATACACCAGCTCGGGGTCCTGTGATAAGACGGGTTTCTCGGCGGTTGTCGCCACCGACCCCCAGAAGAGCTAGTCAGCAGCGCTAAAGTCACCCGGAGAGAGGGTCTCCACGAAGTCGTGGAAGTCCGCGAGCTCGCGCTCGCGCGTGCTTTCCTCGATTGCGCCGAAATCGGGTAGACCTGCCGTATCGAGGACGTCGGTCTCTGCATAGATCGGTGCATCCGTCCGCACGGCGAGCGCGATGGCATCCGAGGGACGTGCGTCGACGGAGATGGTCTCGCCAGACGACTTCTCAAGCTCTACCAATGCGAAGAAGGTCGTGCCCGAGACGTCGCTGATACAGACGCCGCTCACCGTGGCACCAAGATCGTTGATGGCAGACCGCAGAAGGTCGTGCGTCATGGGTCGGCCACCCTCCTGAGGCTCGACACCCATGCTAATCGCCGTCGCCTCCACGGTCCCGATGCGAATCGGAAGCCGCGTGGGGTGCTCGTCCTCTGCAAGCTCGTGCGGCTTGAGCACGACAAGCGAAGCCACGGGACCGCTCCCTACGACGACCGTCTGTATATCCATCCTTCTTCTCGCCACGAACGCTCCTCAATGCAATTGGTATCTTGTCCGCCTATCGTACCCATTTGAATCATCTGAGCAAGCGAGAAGCCCGTCTCGTGTGAAAAACGTATGCTCGCGCATGTCTCAGAAAACCTTGTCAAAATGAGTTGACCGAATTTGACCCGTCGGTTAGTATTGTTCCTTGCGTTGGGCCTGTAGCTCAGTTGGTTAGAGCGTCCGGCTGATAACCGGGAGGTCACAAGTTCGAACCTTGTCAGGCCCACCACCTTCTTGCCAATAGTCGCCCCAGCGTTAGCCGAGTCGCCGCTGGGGCGATTATTATTTTCACAGGTGGTGGCAATGCGCACCTGAAAGGGGACGTAGCTCAGCTGGGAGAGCGCGGGCTTTGCAAGCCTGAGGTCGTGGGTTCGAACCCCATCGTCTCCACCAACACTCACAGGCCAGAGGGCATGCCCTCTGGCCTGTCAACGTAGCGTCAATGATCTGGCTCAACATTGGTTAACCCTATTCCATGCTGTGGGACTCCCGCCATCAAGCTGAGCATTTGTTGCGTCAGATCGTCGGGCGGTGTCCCATGCGATCTTTGCCATTCTGGGGCATGAGACTGCTGCGCCCTTGGCACACGCGAGAACCCGCCCTCCTCGCTGAGGGCCGCAAAGCAAACGAAACGATACAAGACGCATCTGAAAGCCTTGTCTTAGCAGCTTATCCCGCGAGGGTTTGAGGTCCTTTGCCACCCTTGGTTCGAGAAAGGCTTTTCGTCCGGCTGCGAGCCTGCAAGAAATAGATGCGGAACGGAACAATTGGACCTCCTCGCGCATGTTATGGTCAAGGAGGTGATTCCTAATGCCAGGAAAGATTCCAAGTCAGATGCAGTCCCACCGTTCCGAGCAGTTCATGGTGCACGCCATGGATACCTGGGGCGATTCCGTCTATCTCGTAGCACTGAGCCAGACCCAGTCAGCCATAGACGCCCAAGACGTCTCCCAAGACGTGTTTCTGCGACTGCTCACGAGCGACGTTCCGTTTAACGACGAAGAGCACGAGAAGGCCTGGCTCCTTCGCGTGACGGTAAATCGTTGTCACGAGCTACGCAGAATGTTCTGGCGACGTCGCGTGGAGAACGTGGATGACGTCGAGCAGATGGAGCCGTCACAGACGTCGTCGTTCCCATTGGGCGCACATCATCCCTCGCTTGACCCTGCGGAAGAGTCTCTCTCTCGTCTCGAGTCAAATGAGCTCTGGCAGGCGATATGCCACCTGTCTGACAAGCTCCGCGTGGTGACGCTGCTGTTCTACGTGGAGGAGTACCCGACAGAACAGATTGCACGAATTGTGGGATGCAGACCCGCCACGGTACGTAGCCGACTCAATCGTGCACGTGTTCAGCTGAGGGCCAAGCTCGAACCGGAGGAAACGGAGGAGGACCATGAACAAGAGAACTATCGACGAGTTTCGTATGCAAGCCAAGAGCGTCCGTCTTCCTGATGACGTGAGAAAGTCCGTGCTCGATGTGGCTCGTGGTGGGCAGGGTTCAGAGCTCGGTATCACTTCGACGACGAGATCTCATAGGCATTTCGAGCACAAAATGGTGAGCCGCGCGCTTGCGGTGGCGGCCTGCGTGGTAGTCACGCTCGTCGTCACGGCGTTCTCGGGTATATCCGGCCTGCCTTGGAGCATCGGAGGCTCGGGAGCCGCTGGTTCGGGCGCGACAGGCAACTCATTCGAGCTCAAGGCATATGCGGAAGGTATCCCGCAAGGGGGTGAGACCTTGCTCGCGCTGGATGACTTCGATGGCGGATCCTTTGGTGACGGCGGCGATGGAATGTGGGAGGAGTCCCATGATTTCAACCTCACGTGCACGGGCGACAACATCACCTCTGTTTCCTATGCCCTTGAGGGACCTCATGTCATAGGACCAGACGTCTCGGGCACCAATCCAGGCATCCTGTTCCAAAACGAAAGAAACGACCAAGAGGGGCCTGGTATCGTCTCCTACTCCTCGACGAGTTTCTCCGTCAGCTATGACTCCCAGTCGACGAGCGAGCAGGGCTTCCAAAGGCACCTCGTCATCCGGTTTCCGGAGCCCGACGAAATGAAAGCCATCGAGGATCAGCTCGACACCCTCACCGCAAGGCTCGACCCGGGCAGCGCGGCTGCCGACGACGTTCGACAGCAGGAAAGCCTCTGGAGCCAGCTGGAATACCTCTCAGAGAAGCAGTGTGCCCAGGTGCTCTCCGAGACCACGCTTGTGATGACCGTCACCTTCGATGACGGAACGACGCAGACCAGATCCTATGTCATCGCCCCCGTCGACGACTTCGATGAGAAGTATTCCGAATACTCTTCCCAGCTGATCGACCTCGAGGTCGCGGCAGACGAAAGCCCTGACGATGCAACCGCGAAGAATCAGCTCCAGGAGTTTTTTGCCAAGCGGCCTCTCCTGTATTCCATTGCCGAGGTCTCTGACTAGTCGGCACGTGCCGAGAAGCACGGAGATACGTACCGGGTGGGTTATCACGGACCGATAGGCCGCCGAGGAGCACCTCGGCGGCCTATCCAATTTGCCCTGAGTTTGCTTCCTATGTCGCGTCCTCTGCGAGCAGCCCGTCCATCCAGGCCATGCACCGCCGATAGACATCCATGCCAGTGGAGTCTGTCAGATCGCGGTCAAAGTCGTGCGGTAGACCATAGACCGTGACCATCCGGGCGCGCAGCCTGCGTGCAAGTGCCTTGGAGGTGGCGTATGGAACGTCTTGGTCATCGGTGGATGCTGCATAGAACACGGGTGGCATGCGTCCGACCTGGATGTCGGTGAGGGAGTGTACGGCAGCCTCACCAGGACCAACGCCAAGCAGGTCGCGCCACAGCCCTCGTTGTCGTGCATACACATAGAGTGAGAACCTCATCTCCTTTGCACCCGAGGTGATCGGCGAGGAGAGCATGAGACCCTCGGCCGTTGCCTCGGATACGGCAGGGAGCGATTGGTAATAGGCGGAAGGTTCGATGAGAAACGGTGCGTCCAGGCTCCCGAACCCATAAAGGTCGATGATTCCCGCTGGCTGTGTTTGTACTGGCTCGTACGTCGCCCCAGAGGTACGACCAATCGCGTCCGCTTCCTCCACAAGCCTTCCCGCCAGCGTGAGCGCCAGGTATGCCCCGGCAGACCTTCCAAAGAGAAAGAGTTCGTCCGCGCGCACGCCGTATTCCGGGGCAAACTCATGAGAGAACCACCACCACAGCGCGTCCACGCTGGCTTCGATCGTCACAAGGGGAGCCTCGGGAGCAAGAGGGTAGTCGGCGCAGACGAGTGAGTAGCCATGCTCGAGAAAAAGATCCACATAGGGCCGTGGCAGGTCATCACGCTCGCCATAGAGAAGTCCGCCGCCATGCAGGTAGAGGATCGCTCCCCTGTGTGCACGACCCTCGTCGGGTGGCACGCACATGGTCACCCCACAGGGAAACCCTGCTGCATCCACGACACGATGATTGATGGTCTCCATGATGCTGCACCTACTCGGGACCCAATAGATTGATGACCTTGCTCGCCAACAACACCTGTACGAGGTCATTCGAGTCGGAGAGATCGATGCCGTAGGATTCGCGGATGCGATTTACCCGATAGTGAATGGTCTTGGGATGAACGAAGAGCTCCTCCGCCGCGTCGCCAAAACTAAAGTTGTGCTCAGCCAAGGTGATCAGGGTCTTGTATCCTTCTGGGCTCTCGTTTTGAAGACGCACCAGGCGCGGGTCGACAAGGTCATCTATGTGCGAGAGATCACTCACGCCTAGGAATAGCTTGTATACCCCGAGGTCTTCGTAGCTCATGCACCGATTGTTGGTTCGATTTGGGTCGAAGAGGCGGTACATGCCCATCACCTGCTCGTTTATCGTGGCGAGCGAATAGCGATCACAGGTATCGGAGATGGCCACCAGATGTACGAAGGGAGGGAGCTCCTCGTCCGCATGCATCTCCGTAAGAATGGCCTCCACCGCGTCTTGGTTGAAGCCGAGCGAGACGGACGAGAAGTTACGCAGATACACCGTGCGGTTGTTGTTTTCGAAGAAGACCACGTTGTAGTAGACGCGTTTGAGCCTTCGCGTGAAGGTGGCGAGAAGGTCGGCAAAGCGGTCCGCCTGCGAGGGGTCGGTGATGGTGATGCGCAGAAGCATCGTCTGGTAGAGAGGATGCACGTCTATGCCCAGCATCTTGAGGGCCTCATCCACATCCGCGTGAGAGGAGAAGCGATTAAGGAGCAGGTCATGCACGGTCATGTTGTTCCTCGAGAAGAGGTGCTGCTCGATCGCCGCCTGCTTCAGAAGCTCCGTCTGGAGCAGGCTCGCATAGTTCTCGATGGTCATGTACTCCACGGGGGTTATCGATGGGATGTCTCGATGCACGACCAGGTAGGAGGCGTGCGTCTCCGATCCTGGCACGAGCACGGCAAGCGCTACCGTGGTTGCGTGGCTAGGGTAGTCCAGGAGGGCCTCAAAGTAGTGAAAGGTTTGGTAATGGCTGCGCTCAAGTTCGGTTAGCCTAAGCGTGGAGAAGCCCTTGACGGCGGGGTCGGTGCCCACGCGCACGTCATCGGTGCGGTTATAGAAGGTCACGGCGGCATTGAGCGACGCCTTGATCCTGCCGAGGATGGTGTGGATGCTTGGCTGTTCGAGCGCGAGCTTCATGGTCTGACGGTGCACCTCAAAGAAGGTGTTGAGAAGGGTCACGTTGGAATCGATCGCGTTGCCCATCACATCCATAAGGACGGCCTCGTACTTGACGTCGGGCCTGATCCGAACGAGGGGAATGGCGCTTTCGTCGCATGCCTGCAGATAGCTTTCTGGCACGGCCTTGAGCAGCCTTTCGGGCTTGAAGACGATTCCCCCGATGCCGATCCTACCCAGCTTGTTAAAGAACTCGACCCTTTCGGATGTGTCCAGCGGCTCCAGGGCATAGAAGCTCGTGACAAGAAGCAGGCCCGGCTTGCCCCATTTCTCAACATCAGGTCCCTCGAGCACCATGGCGTTGGTCACGTTGCGCCCGAGACCGGCCTCACCGGCAAGAATCGTCGCGCCCTCCATCGAAGGGAGTTTCAAAACCTCCCGAACGGTCATGATTTGCGTCTCACCGGCGTTTGGGGCAACCGTCATGGTGGCACCGACCCCCTTCTTGTGTGGATCTAAGTATAAAGGCACCAACTCAACCTGCGGTTTTCCTCAATGGATAGGTATTCTCCCGTTTTTTGTCCATACAGGCAAATGACCTTACCTGAGGCGGATGAAAGAATGACCGTGCGCACTCTTCCTGCCCGGAGCGGCCGCACGGGCAGGCACAACGAAGGAGTTTCCACGAGAAGCCCCTTGCGTACCGTCGCATATCGAGGAGGACCTATGCTCCAAACCGTGGTAAAGAAGAACAGCTACCAGGACTCCATCAACCTCATGCTGCTCACCAATGAGATCAACGCGCTCGATGGCGTTGTGAAGAGTCAAATCATGATGGGAACCAATGCCAATAAGGACATCTTCAGGAATTCTGGCCTGCTTACCGACGAGGCTTCGATGGCCGAGCCGAACGACATGGTCATCGTTGTCGAGGCGGATTCGGAGGGAATCATCGCCGCGGTTCTCGCGAAGGTCGATGATTTTCTCTCTGACCTCTCGGTGAAGAAGCAGGTGTCTGGTCTGCGCTCGGTAGATAGCTGGGACGATGCCCTCAAAGAGCTTCCCGATGCCAACCTCGCGCTCTTTTCGACGCCTGGCGAATACACCGCCCCCGAGATCGAGAAGGCTCTCGACCGAGGGCTCAACGTCTTTTCGTTCTCTGACAACATCTCGCTTGAGGATGAGGTTCGTCTGAAGAGAAAGGCTCACGAGAAGGGCCTCGTGCTTATGGGGCCGGACTGTGGCACGGGAGTCATCTCGTCTATTCCGCTTGCGTTCACCAACGTTTCAAAGCCAGGCAACATCGGTATCGTGGGAGCCTCGGGTACGGGCATCCAGGAGGTGGCAGCCATCATCGACCGCCTTGGTGGTGGCATCATCCATGCGATCGGCACCGGTGGGCGCGACCTCAACGAGGCAGTGGACGCCATCACGGTGAAGGATGCAATCGTGGGACTCGAGAACCACGAGCCCACCGATGTCATCTGCGTCATCTCGAAGCCCCCTGCGCCAGCCGTGCGCGACGAGGTCGTCGACCTGCTTGAGAAGTGCACCAAGCCCGTCGTCGCCATATTCCTGGGAGAGCGGCCCACGGCACACGAGGGGAAGGTCTACCTCGCTCATACCCTCGAGGAAACGGCGCAGATCGCCGTCGACCTCGCGAATGGCATCGAAGTCCGCAAGAACTACCTCGAGCCGCTCGACTTCTCCTGCGACGAGCCTCTTGGCTCTGACAAGACCGTCATCGGCCTCTATTCTGGAGGCACCCTCGCAAACGAGGCCGGCATGCTCGTCTCCGAGGCCCTTGACCTGGGTGGCGTCGTCAAGAAGGAGGGCTACATCCTGAGATCGCAGGGCTACGACGTGATTGATCTGGGAGATGACATCTACACGCAGGGCAAGCCGCATCCCATGATCGATCCCGAGGTCCGCATCGACTACATCAGGCGGTATGGCTCCATGGCCTCCACGGGCGTCATCCTGTTCGATTGCATGCTCGGCTACGGATGTCACCCTGACATGGCGGCCGCGCTTGCTCCGGTCATCAGGGAGCAGATCGAGAAGGCCAACGCCGAGGGACGCAGACTGTACTTCGTTGGGTCCGTCACTGGAACCGAGCGAGACCCACAGGACTACCGCAGGTCGTTCGAGACGCTTCGCGAGGCCGGCGCCATCATGGAGACATCCAATGCCCGCGCCATCCGCACCGCACTCGAGCTGAAGGGCATCCACTTCGAGGAGCCGGACCGTGACGTCGTCCCCTATGCCCTCAAGGACGCGTCGCCGCTTCCTCGTCCAAGCGCCCAGCTCATGGAGCTGCTCAACACCACCCCGCGCGTCATCAACGTGGGCGTGGAGAGCTTCAACGACTCGCTGCGCGATTACGGCGCAAAGTCGGTTCAGTATGCCTGGAAGCCTATGGCAGGCGGCAACAAGCGGATGATCCACCTGTTGAACGAGCTTGATAAGCGCTCTGCCGAGATCGACGAGAAGAACGCCCGGGTTGTGGCACGACTTCGTGACTCCCAGCCGTTCCTCGTTGACGTCGTTCCGGCAAAGACCGTGATACCGGAGATCTCGGGCAAGGTTCTCCTTCATGCCGGTCCTCCCATCACCTGGGAGGACATGACCAGTCCCATGCAGGGATCGTGCATTGGTGCGGCGCTCTTCGAGGGCTGGGCGCAGACCGAGGAAGAAGCCCTGCGCATGCTGGACGCAGGCGAGGTGACGTTCGTTCCGTGCCACCACGTTCATGCGGTAGGCCCGATGGGTGGTATCACTTCTGAAAGCATGCCCGTGCTCGTGGTGGAGAATCGCGCCGACGGAACCGTGGCTTACTGCACCCTGAACGAGGGCATCGGCAAGGTCTTGCGCTTTGGTGCCTACAACGAGGAGGTCGTCAACCGTCTGCACTGGATGGCGGATGTCCTCGGCCCCGTGCTCGGTGCCGCCCTGCGGGGATCCGACGGCGTGAACCTCTCGGTCCTCATCGCCAAGGCCATCACCATGGGGGACGAGTTCCATCAGCGCAACATCGCCGCCTCGCTCAACCTGCTGAAGGAGCTGGTCCCAAGAATCGTGGCACTCGACTGGGACGACGGCGAGAAGCGCGACGTCATCAACTTCCTGGCCGCCACCGACCAGTTCTTCCTGAATGTCATGATGGCCACTGGCAAGGCCATGGTCGACTATGCGCGCAAGGTGCAAGAGGGCTGTGTCGTGACCACCATGACGAGGAACGGGAAGGACTTTGGCATCCGCATAGCCGAGATGGGCGACGAGTGGTTCTGTGCTCCCGTGAACACCCCCAAGGGGCTCTACTTCACTGGCTTCACCGCCGAGGATGGTAACCCCGACATCGGAGACTCCGCCATTACCGAGACGGTCGGAGTGGGTGCCATGGCCATGGTGGCTGCACCCGCAGTGACCCGATTCGTCGGTGCGGGCGGGTTCGAGGATGCGGTGCGCGTGAGCGAGGATGGCGAGCGGATCTGCGTGACCCACAACCCAAACTGGACCATTCCTACCTGGGACTTCAAGGGTACCAACCTTGGAATAGACATCAGGAAGGTTGTCGCGACAGGTATCACCCCAACCATCAACACGGGCATCGCCCACAAAAAGGCAGGCATCGGCCAGGTGGGTGCGGGTACCGTTCAGGCTCCGCTCGCCTGCTTCGAGAAGGCGCTCGAGGCATACTGCGCAAAGCTCGGGATCGAGTAGGACGGTGACCGTCAGCCGTGACATCACGTCCGACAAGGGTATGGTCTCCGACTATGCCCTCACACGGATGGCCGACGCGGACCGCGGGGTCGTTCGCGGGGTCTATCGTTCGAGCCTCAACATCCAGACACCAGGGCTGCTCCTTCATGTGGGGAGCATGGGAGAGCAGCTCTCCTGTCTGGGGATGGGTATCGGTACCCTGCCGCTCCATGACCTGCTCTCGACGTCACGTACGGGCGATGCGGTGGTCTTTCGAGATGGCGCGCTTCGCATATACGATGCGCTTGGGGTGAGCATGGTGCGCTACGACGCACTCGAGGTGGCTTCCTGCAAGGTTAAGATCGTGTCTCAGGTCGCGCTCCAGCCCGTCCCCCCCCTGCTCCGAGACCTTGGTCTTACGTCTCGTATGGGACTTGCGGACGAGAGACGACTTGGGGAAGTCGCATCCACGCTTGCCGACAAGACGGTCACGGAGGATGGCTTGACCCGATGTGTGGAGTATCTCCTCGGCAGAGGACCTGGTCTCACCCCCTCTGGTGACGACCTGCTCGTGGGATATGGCGTGGGCAAGTGGATGCTGGGGGGACCGCATCCGTTCGTTGACGTCGTCACCCGTGTCCTGCGAGGCAGCCGAACGACGGATGTGAGCCGCGCGTATCTCGACGCGATGACCGAAGGCTACGCAAACCGTGGCTATTGCGAGCTGGGAGAAGCGCTTGCGGAGGGGAACGGAGACGTACTCCCTCGCATCTTGGATGAGCTCCTGCTTGTCGGTCATACCTCCGGCGCCGATGGCCTCCTCGGATTTGCTCTTGCTCTTGCGTTTCTTGAATAGAACGAACCGACAGCTTCACGCAAAAGGAAAGGAAGTCTCAATGGCAGAATCGAAGGAAAAGAAGAAGGGCATCAACCCAACGACCCTGATCGTCGTCTCGATGGTCTTGGGCGCCGCCGCAGGATTCATCGTCGGTGCGCCCATGACGCAGGTCAAGTTCGTTGGCGACATCTTCTTCCACCTCATCCAGATGGGCATCGTACCCTTCGTCATGTGCACCATCATCGAGGCCGTGGGTGCGCTCGATGCCAAGGCGCTCTCGGGCTATGGACTGAAGGGCATCGCCTGGTTCGCGGCATCATCACTGCTTGCGGCGGGTATCGGCGTGATCCTTGCCCTCGTCATCCAGCCTGGCGCTGGCATCCAGGCTGCTACGGCCGCTGTTGACTACCAAGCCGCCAACGTCACCTTCCAGGATACGATCTCAGGCTTCTTTGGCTCGAACATCATCTCGTCCATGAGCAATGGTGCCATGGTGCAGTGCATCGTCTTCGCCATCGCGCTCGGCCTTGCCTGCTCCGCCTGGCGCCAGAAGCACAACAACGAGTGCCTGGTCTATGACGTATGCAGCCAGCTCTCAAAGCTCATCCTCAACGTCATCCGTGCCGTCATGCGCATCGCTCCCGTTGGCATCTTCTGCTACGTGGCCGCCATGATCGGCAGCCTTGGCCTCGCCGTGCTCATCCCCGTTGCCATGTATCTGCTCGTCATGCTCATCGGCATTACCATCATGTTCGTGATCTGGATCACGCTCGTGGCCGTGCGCTGCAAGTACAATCCGATCAAGCTCATCAAGAAGATGTGGCCCATGAGCGCGCTCGCCCTCGGCACCATCTCCTCCGCGGTCACCCTTCCCACCGCCCTCCAGGACACCAAGGAGAAGCTCGGCTGCGACCCCGAGATCGCCGATCTCCTGCTTGCGCTCGGCATGCCCCTCAACTCCAACGGTGCGGCCATTCACCTGGCGGTCACCGCCCTCACCATCGCCCAGATCTACGGCATCTCCTTCGGCCCCGCCGAGCTGCTCTATGTGTGGATGGTCTCCTTCCTGCTCTCGCTCGCCAACGCCGTCTCTCCGGGTGCCTCGCTTGTCTCCATGACCATGATCGTTCCTCAGCTTGGCCTTCCCATGGAGTCCATCGCCATCTTCGCCGGATTGGAGTATCCGACCGGTGCCCTGCGTACCATCCTGAACGTGGATGGTGACGTATACGCCGCCCTGCTCGTCTCCGCAAGCGAAGGCAACCTCCGCCGTGACATCTTCAATGACGAGGCGACCTACGAAGCGCCCTCCGAGTAAGGCAGCAATCATCCCTGCGTACCCGGCGAGCAAGCCGGGTACGCTCATCCCACCGCCCGGCATTTCCTTGAAGGAGGAATGGCATGGACACCAAAGGTCGCATCGCAAACCCGACCACGCTCATTGTCATCTCTATGGTGCTTGGCGTAGGCGCAGGGATTGTGGGTGGGTCCACCCTTGTTGAGGTGCAGTTCATTGGGGATATCTTCTTTCGGTTGATTCAGATGTGCATCGTGCCTTTCGTCATGTGCACCATCATGGAGGCGGTGGGTGGCCTTACGGCCAGGGACCTGTCGGGATTTGGGCTCAAGGGCATCGTTTGGTTTGCCGTCTCGTCGATCCTGGCCTCGGTCTTTGGTATCGTTTCTACTCTTATCTTTCAACCGGGCGCCGGCCTTGCCGGCAGCGCGCTCGTCGAGGGTGCGAGCAGTGCTACGGGGGCGACCAGCACTACCTGGCAGAGCACACTGACAGATTTCTTTGGTTCGAACATCGTGGCCTCCATGCAGTCGGGTGCCATGGTGCCCTGCATCGTGTTTGCCCTTGCCCTCGGTCTGGCGCTCTCCGGTTGGAGGCAGACGCATGCCGGTGATTGCGTGGTCTATGACTTCGTAGTGCAGCTCGGCCATCTTCTTCTCAACATCATCAGGGCAGTGATGAAGATCGCCCCTATCGGCATCTTCTGCTATGTCGCCGCGATGGTGGGCAATCTTGGCACCGAGATCTTGGTCCCGCTCATCAGGTATCTGCTTGTCCTTGGTGGGACCGTAGGTGCGTTTCTCGTCCTCTGGATCGTGGTCGTGTGTCTGCGCTGCAAGCTCAGCCCCGTCATGCTCGTGCGCAAGATGTGGCGGATGAGTGCGATGGCGATCGGCACCATTTCCTCTGCGGTCACGCTGCCAATCGAGATGGATGATGCGAAGCGGCGAATTGGCCTTCGAGAAGACATCGCAGACCTTATCCTTCCCCTTGGCATGCCACTCAACTCTAACGGGGCATCCATTCACTTGGCTGTCACGGCCCTTACCATCGCCCAGATCTATGGCATGACCTTCAGCGGGTTTGACTATGTCTACCTGGCTGTCATTTGTACGATGCTCTCGCTCGCCAATGCAGTCGCGCCTGGCGCGGCGCTTGTTTCTCTCACAATGATCGTGCCCCAACTTGGTCTCCCCCTGGCGAGCGTTGGAATCTTCGCCGGACTCGAGTATCCCGTTGGCGCCATCCGCACAATTCTGAATGTTGACTCGGACGTCTACTGCGCGCTTATGGTTGCCGCCGATTATGAGGACGGTATCGACCGCGCGGTCTTCGATGACAAGAGATGAGCTCACAGCCGTTTCCGAGCCATCCAATAAAGAAAGGCTTTTACCAATGCGTTCAAAGAAAGATCAGCCCACGGCGCGTCCCCGGCGCGTCGTCATCGCCCTCGGCGGCAACGCCCTCGGCGACACGCCCGCCGAGCAGGTCGCGCGCGTCCGTGCCGCGGCGCCCGCGATCCTCGGCGTCATCGACGAGGACACCGAGATCATCATCGCGCACGGCAACGGGCCCCAGGTCGGCATGATCCAGAAGGCGTTCGCCGTCGCCTCGACAGACGACCCAAAGGTTCCCGAGATGGACCTCCCCGAGTGCGGCGCCATGAGCCAGGGCTACATCGGCTACCACCTCCAGCAGGGGCTCGGCGCCGAGATGCACAGGACGGGCAAGAGGTGGCACGTGGCCACCGTGGTCACGCAGATCGAGGTCGACGCCGACGACCCGAGCTTCCGGGACCCCACCAAGCCCATAGGCCCCTTCCTCACCAAGGAGCAGGCCGAGTCGCAGGCGAGGCAGGATCCAACCTTCAGGTTCGTCGAGGACTCGGGCCGCGGCTACCGGCGCGTGGTCGCGAGCCCGCGCCCCAGGCGCATCGTGGAGTCGGACTCGATCCTGAACCTCCTCGACAACGAGTTCATCGTCGTCGCGTGCGGCGGGGGCGGCATCCCCGTGATACGCGACCCCGATGACCTTGGTTGTTACAAGGGGGTCCCCGCCGTCATCGACAAGGACATGGCGGCGGCGTTGCTCGGCGAGGACTGCGACGCCGACGAGCTCGTGCTGCTCACCGCCGTCGACCGCGTCGCCATCAACTTCGGCACGGAGGACCAGAGGGACCTCGCCGACCTCACCGTCGCCCAGGCCCGCGCGT
>Ga0268263_1000718_pt1 | contig 41505 bp, 42 predicted proteins | sample Biomet5_FD_190358 | JGI IMG/M metagenome (GOLD analysis project Ga0268263, IMG submission 190358) | Microbial communities from bioreactor (seeded with sewage sludge) at LBNL, California, USA - Biofuel metagenome 5 (SPAdes) (version 4) | ecosystem: Engineered > Bioreactor > Anaerobic >... | reverse complement strand
GACCACAGCAGCAGCGGGAATGAGGTGGCTCCCGTGATCACGCCGAGCACCGCAGCCAGCCGGACGTCCCCGAACCCCAGCTGCCCGCCGCTGATGTAGGAGACCAGCCAGAACAGGCACAAGCCGCCGACACCGCCGATGGCCGCCCAGAGCAGAACCGCCGGGTTCGCAGTCAGCCACGCGGCCAGGCCGGTGCCGGCGATGGCAATGCCCAGCCCGATGTAGTTCAGCCGGATGGGGAGCAGCCCGGTGCGCAGGTCGATCAGGCCGAGCAGCGGTCCGGTCAGCACCAACGCCGACCAGGTCAGCCACAGCGCGGGATCGGTGAGGAAGAACGCGATCCCGCCGGCGATCAGGGCCGCCATCGCGATCAGGATCCGGAACCGGCGTGAGTCGAGTTCGGCGTACGGATGGGCGTCCGGCTCGTCTGCCGGGACCGGCAGCCAGCGCAGAATGGGCCCGGTCACCGCGGTGAGCAGGCCGGCCAGCAGCACAGCCAAGAGCGCGGGGGCGATCACTTGCCAGGGCACGACGGCAGCCTACGCGCTCGCCTGGGCAGCCGGTGCGGCACTCGCCGCAGGGCGGCGCGGCCGGGGCCGGGGTGCTTGCCCGGGCACGGATTGCAGCGGACGGTGCCACTGCAGCCGGGCGGCGCCGGCCAGCAACTCGGTCAGCCCGCTGCACAAGGACGCATCCAGCAGTCCGATCAGTTCCGGCTCGCTGAGCCGGCAGTAGCGGGCCAGCGCGGCCGGCGGGCAGCCGCCGTGCAGCAACTCGGCGACGATTTCGGCGGACGGGCCGGCCGGCACCCACACCCGGGACTGGCCGAGCAGCCGCTCGGCGTCGAGGGTCAGCAGCCGGCGGGCCGCCGGAGCGGGCAGTCGGCTGCGGTGACGTCCATCGCGGCCGAAGATCAGGTTGCGGACCAGGGTCGGGGGAAGCCCGACGGCCAACGCGACCACCGGCCAGGGCAGGCCGGTCTGTTCGAGCAGCCGGCGAACGTGTGCGCGGAAAGGTGCCGCCAGCACCCACAGATCATCACTCACACCCTAGATAGACGAATCCGGGGCCCGACTGTGAGTCGGACCCCGGATTTTTCTGCGTGGTGTGCGGAATCAGCTCAGCGCTGCGCCCTGGTGAACCCGGCGGCCTGAGCGGCATCCTCGCTGTCGAACCAGACCTCGGCGATGGTGCGCTCGTAGGCGGCCATCCCGGGGACGTGGTACTTCAGCGAGCGGTCGTTGCCCTTGATCTCGTAGCCGGCCGGCGGCTCGTCGCCCACATAGGAGCCCGGGCCGTACGGGCTGGCCGAGGGATCGGCCGCATCGGACGCCGCCGGAGCGGTCTCCGGGGTGGCCTCGGACTCGCCGAACAGGTCGTCATCGTCGAGAGTCGGGTCGGCCACGTAGGTGCTGCTCTTCGGGACGTGGTTCTCCCAGCCGGTCGCCGGGTCGGCGAACAGCTTGCGGACGGCCACGGCCACGCCGCCAAGGAGTGCGCCGGCCAGCAGGATGCGCCGGAACGTCCGCCAGCCGGAGCGCTTCTTCTTGCCAGAAGCCTTCTCCAGCTGAGCGGCCAATGCCGTCGCGGCGGCCGCAGCCTGGATCTCCTTGGCCAGCGGCTGGGCGGCCAGCTGACGCAACTGGGCGGCCAGAGCCGGAAGGACGTCCTCCTGGACGCGCTCGCGGGCGTACTCGACAGTCGGCGGGATCCGCTCCAGGACGTCGTCGACGGCCGGACGGACCTTCTTCACAGTGGCATCCACCGCAGGCGAGACCCGGCTCAGCGCGTCGTCGATGGCCGGCTGGACCTTTTCGAAGGTGTCGGCGGCCAGCCGTGCGCTGCGGATCTGGGCTTCGCGCAGGCCGGGGCGCAGTTTCGCGTAGGTCTGGTCGGCGAACTCGCCGCCCTCGCGCAACGCCTGCTCGACATAGGGCGACAGGCGCTCTACCGCGGCCTGGGTACCCTCTTCCACTGAGTGGAGCAGTTTCTTGGTCTTCATGTGCCTCCGATGCTCAGCTCACAAGTCGTGCCTAGTCGTTAGTGACCACCGTACCCGCCCCGGGCGTCGGCTACCCAGCATCTGCAACGATGGGGGGGCGAACAGAAAGGAAGGCCCTCATGGCCCAGACCGCAACTCTGCACACCAATCACGGCGACATCGTGATCGAACTCTTCGCCGACCAGGCACCCCAGACCGTGGCCAACTTCGTTGGGCTTGCCTCCGGGACCAAGGAGTATGCCGACCCGAAGACCGGCGCTCCGACCACCGGCAAGTTCTACGACGGCCTCGGCTTCCACCGAGTGATCGACGGCTTCATGATCCAGGGCGGCTGCCCACTGGGCACCGGTACCGGTGGCCCCGGCTACCAGTTCGGCGACGAGTTCCACCCGGAGCTGAGCTTCAACAAGCCCTACCTGCTGGCCATGGCCAATGCCGGACCCGGCACCAATGGCTCGCAGTTCTTCATCACTGTCGCTCCGACGCCGCATCTGAACCGGCGTCACACCATCTTCGGCGAGGTGACCGACGCCGCCTCGCAGCAGGTCGTCGATTCGATCGCGTCGACCCCGACCGGCCGGATGGATCGTCCGGTGGAACCGGTGGTGATCTCCTCGGTGGAGATCATCGAAGCCTGATCCTTCGCAGGATGAGTGGGACGAAAGGGATGGTTCCCTTTCGTCCCACTGCTGTGTTCGGGCTTGCTGTTGTGTCCGGGCTTGCTGTTGTGTCCGGGCTTGCTGTTGTGTCCGGGCTTGCTGTTGTGTCCGGGCTTGCTGTTGTGTCCGGGCTTGGCCGCGCGTCGTCTGCCGCGCTACCGGTTGTTCTGTGGCGCTGCCCGTTCATGACTCGGCGCTACCGGTTGCGGTGTGGCGCTACCCGTTCATGACTCGACGCTACCGGTTGCGGTGTGGCGCTACCCGTTCATGACTCGGCGCTACCGGTTGCGGTGCGGCGCTACCCGTCCATGACTCGACGCTACCGGTTGCGGTGCCGTGCTACCCGTAGAGCGGTAGCACCGCGGCGAACGGGTAGCACGGGGTCCGGATGAGCAGTGCGGGGTCTGGACTGGTTGAGGTACTCCCGGTCCTGTCGCGATGCCGCCCGAGCTACCGGTTGTTCTGTGGCGCTACCCGTAGAGCGGTAGCACCGCAGCGAACGGGTAGCGCGGTCTCGTGGACGGGTAGCGCGAGGGCTGGACGGGTAGCGCGGTCTCGTGGACGGGTAGCGCGAGAGCTGGACGGGTAGTGCGGTCTCGTGGACGGGTAGCGCGAGGGCTGGACGGGTAGCGCGGTCTTGTGGACGGGTAGCGCGAGAGCTGGACGGGTAGCGCCGATCCCCGCGGGGCGGGGTGTCTCCGGGGGCATCGCCGGGAGTCCGGCGTCCGCCGACGCTGCGGCGGGTCAGCCGCCGATCGAGAAGGCGGCTTCCAGGTCGAGCTTGGAGTAGGCCTGGAAGGCGATGTGGGTCTCGGTACTGAGCACGCCAGCGACCCGATTGAGCTTGTCGGCCACGGTGGCGGCGACCGCGTCCACTGTCGGCACCCGGACCAGCGCGATCAGATCGATTTTTCCGGTGACCGAATAGACCTCGGAGACGCCGTCGATATCGGCGATTTCCTGGGCGATCTCTGGGATGCGGGCCACCTCGGCCTCGACGAACACAATCGCGGTGATCATGGCTCTGATCTTAGGCCGTCGCGAGCTGGGTCGAGACAGGTGCGCATGCGCCCGGCTCCCGGCTGGGTGGCAGCGCGTCCCCGGTTGCCGCGGCCGCCCGCAGCTGCTCGCCGGCGCTCGGCCCGACCCCCAGCGGCCAGCACCAGTCGCCGTCGATCTCGATCAGCCGGACGCCGGGCAGCTCCAGCCAGTCGGCGATCCGCTCGGTCTCCTCGATGATCGTCGCCGGAGCCGGGCCGGACGGGGCCGCCACCCACTCGGCGGTGGCCACGGCGTCCCGAGCCACCTGCTGAGGCACCTCCCCGGGCCGAGACAGGGCGGCGGCGACCAGCCGTCCGTACCGGATCACATGGATCTCCCAGCCGTCATCGGTGCGCCGCGCGGCCACGATCTGCGGACAACCGGCCAAGCTGGCCAGCCGGTGATGACGGGCGACCGCCCGTCCGAAGCTCTCCAGGCGCTCGGTGAGGACGCCGGCCTCCTCGAAGCGCTCGGCGGCGACCAGCTGGGCCAGCCGCGGCCGCAGCGCGGCCACCAGCGGTCGGAAGTCGCGGCTCAGGCAGGCCCGGACGTCCTCGACGAGCTCGCCGTACTCCTCGCGACTGATCGTGAACTGACACGGGGCCGGGCAGCGTCCCATCCCGGCCAAGGCGCAGGCCGGGCTGGTTTTTCGGGCCGACAACCGGGCCGAGCACTGCCGCAGCCGGAAGGCGTCGTAGATCGCCGCCATCGCCTGCTCGGCCGTCTCCCGACGCCGGAACGGGCCCAGGTAGGTGGCGCCGTCGCCGGCGGTGCGGACGATCGACAGCCGCGGGTAGGGCTCGTCGGTGAGCTTGAGCCACAACTGGCGTTCGGGAAACTTGGAGCGCCGGTTGTAGCGCGGCGAATGAGCCCCGATCAGCCGCAACTCCAGCACATCCGCCTCCAGCGGAGTGCGGCAGACCGTGGTCTCCACCGAAGTGGCGATCCGGACCATCTCGTCGATCCGGGAGCGGGTCTCGGCCGCGGTGAAGTAGCTGGCCACCCGCTTGCGCAGATTGCGACTCTTGCCGACGTAGAGCACCTGGCGGCGCGGACGTCCGTCCGGCCCGGGAAGCTCGGCGATGAACTGGTAGATGCCCGGCGCGGAGGGGACGTCCTTGGCCAGCGTCCGCTTGGCCCGGCGCTGCGGGGACACCTGTCGGGTGAACTCGAGAAGTTCGGGCAACGTGTGCGCGCCCAGATTGCCGATCCGCTCCAGCAGCCCGTGCAGCACGTCGACGGTGGCCTTGGCGTCGTCGAGGGCGCGGTGGTTCGGGGTGGTGGTGGCTCCGAAATGGGCGGCCAGGGTGCCGAGCTTGGCATTGGGCACCTCGTCGCGCAGCAGCACCTGCCGGGCCAGAGCGAGCGTGTCGACCACGGCCGGATTCGGCCAGGCGTAGTCGTAGCGCTCGCAGGCGCGGCGCAGGAAACCGGTGTCGAAGCGGGCGTTGTGGGCGACCAGGACGCTGCCGGCGGCGAACTCGAGGAAGGCCGGCAGTACCTGGGGCAGCTTCGGGGCGTCGGCAACCAGCCGGTCGGTGATCCCGGTCAACACGGCGATCATCGCCGGAATGTGCGCGTTCGGATTCACCAGGGTCTGGAACTCGCCCACCACCTGGCCGCCGCAGACCTTGACCGCCCCGATCTCGGTAATCGCATCGGCGTCGCCACCACCGGTGGTCTCCAGGTCGACCACGCAGAAGCTCACCTCGGCCAGCGGCTGGCCGAGATCGGCGAAGCTGGGCTGGATCAGGGGCGACGGACTCACCTTGGTGACGCTAGCCGTCGCCGCCGACAGTGATGGCCCGCGCCGGACGCGTGTCGGGGCCGAGGTTCAGCAGGGGCCGTGATCGATCGCCCAGAGCGTCTGCCCGGTCAAGAGGTGGAGCCGCCCGCCGACGGCGGTCATCGCGGTCACTGGCGAATGGATGCCCGGGGGAAGGGCGAGCTCGCGCCAGCCGGCGTCGCAGCGGACGAACAGGTTGGTTTGAGGCCCGTTGCCGGCGAGCACCGGGTGGCCCTGCCAGAAGCCGAGCTCGGGCACCGGGTCCGTTGAGCCGGTGCCGCCGGCGGCCGACGGCTCGGCGGGGGTCTCGGCGGGCCCGATGGACGGGCTGGCGCCAGCGGTGACCGCCCAGGTCAGCAGGCGTCCCCGTACCCAACCGGCCAGCCAGCAGGTATCCCCATCGACCGGGCAGGCCACCGCCTGGGCACGGGCCAGGCCGGGGCCCTCGACACCGGCAGTGGCTGGTTCCAGCCGCGTCCACGCACCGCCCGGTGTGCCCACCCAGACCAGTGGATGCTGCCGCAGCGGCTGGGTCAGCGGCACCTCGTCCCCGGCGATCACCAGCCGTTCGCCGGTGCTGGCCAGGGCGCCGAAGCCGAGCTGTGAGGTCGTGGTGGAGGCCAGTTCGGCCGGCCGTTGGGCCAGCTCGCGCCAGGTCGGGCCGGAGTTCTGATAGAGCGCAGCCCTGGCTCCGGTGGCCGTAGTCCGGCTACCCAGGGTCACTGGCTTCCCAGCCACCCAGTCGGTGTCGAGCAGCGGACCGGCGTCGTGGCCGCCGAAGGTGAAGAACTCCTGTGGGTGGCTGGTCAGGCTGCTGGTGGCCAGTGAGCCGTCCCAGACGGTCCAGCGCGGATTGGAGTGGGCGCCGCTGATCATTCTCCCCAGCGCCTGCAGCTGGTCGCCGCGCACCGCAAGCTGGACGAGTTCGGCCTCCTCTGCCTCGGGGCCGTCCGGGTGCAGGGCGAGCATCGAGGCCTGGCCGCTGGCCGAGAGGAGCGCCAGTGCCGGTGCACCGGACGTGCTGCCGCCGACCAGCAACTGCTCGCCGGTGGCAGCCAGACTGACCGGCTGGAGTGTGCCGAGCTCGATTTGCCGCCAGTCGGGCGGGGCCGAGCAGCCGCCGGCCAGCAGTGCTGCAGCGAGGAGCCATGACCAGCTCGGCTTCATGCCGGCACCCTAGCTGCGGGTGGTTTCGGCGAAGTGTCAGTGGCAGCGGAGATGCTCAAGTCATGGATGTGATGCGAGTTGATTGTGGGACGTGCCGAGCGCGCGGTCCGGCTTGCGAGGACTGTGCGATCTCGGTGCTGCTGGGGCCGATGCCGGACGAGGTGTTGCTGGACGGCCCGGAACGGGCCGCACTGGCTGCCCTGGCCGACTCCGGAATGCTGCCGCCGCTGCGTTTGGCGGTCACTGGGCGAACGGAGTCACCCATTCGAGTTGTCTTTCCGAGGGCCGCCCCCTAAGATTTTCTCAGTTTTACTTCAGCGACTCTCAGGTCGCGACTACTGGGAGGTTCTACATGCCGGTTGGCTCCAGGTTGCGAGCACTCGTCGTCGTAGCCGGCGCCACGGTGTTGATCTCTACTTCGGTCGCCAGCGGAGTCGCTCAGGCTGAGCCGACGCCCAACCCGGTGCCGAGCCCGTCGGCAACCAGCAAGGCGCTGGCCACGCCGCGGACCGCGGCCGAAGCCAAAGCACAGGTGAAGGCGCTCACCGAGAAGGCCAGCGAGATCGGCGAGCAGTACGACGAAGCCACCGACGCCCTGGCCGACGGCAAGGCTCGGCTGAAGAGTCTGCAGGCCGACATCGCCACCCAGCAGGCGAAGGTCGATGCGCTGACTGCCGATGCGCGCAAGATCGCGCTGATCCAGTTCCGCAATCGCGACCTCGACCCGACCGTCCAGGTCTTCACCAGCGGTGATCCCGAATCCCTGCTGTCCCGGCTGTCCACCGCCGACAAGGTCGACGACAACATGGAGAGCACGCTGGCCGAGCAGCAGGCCCAGCAGGCCAGCCTCGATGATCTCAAGCGCGCTCTCGATGCCGAGGTGCAAGCGCTGGCTGACCAAGAGCAGAAGCTGGCCGATCTGAAGGCGCAGATCGACGACAGCGTCAAGCAGGCCCAGACGCTCTACAACCAGCTCGACGAGCGGGAGCGGGCCGCGCTGGATAGCGACGAGGGCGACTCGACCTCCTTTGACCCGGGTGAGCTTCCCCCGGGCGAGGCGAGCGCCAAAGCACTGGCTGTGATCAAGTACGCCACCTCCAAGGTCGGCAACTCCCAGTACGTCTGGGGTGCGTCCGGCCCGCATTCCTTCGACTGCTCGGGTCTGATGCTGGCCGCCTACCGCACCGTGGGCATCTCGCTGCCGCACTCGTCGCGGTCGATGTCGCAGAGGGGACGGGCGGTGTCCCGCTCCGACCTCAAGCCCGGCGACCTGATCTTCTGGTACAGCCCGGTTCACCACGTCGGCATGTACATCGGCAACGGCAAGATCGTGCACGCCCGCAACGTCCGCGCGGATCTGGTGATCCAGAGCCTGGCCAGCTATCCGGCACCGTGGGCAGGCGCTCGTCGGATTCTGGGCTGATCGCCCGAGCTCTTCGGCTATGGCCAGCAGCGTTGCTGCTGGCCATGACTGCATGTAGCCCTGCGCCACCGCCTGCCGCGGAGCCCAGTCAGACACCCCGGACTCCGGCGCCAGCGCAGCGACTTGCAGCGGCCTGGGCTGCGCAGGACGCGCCCGCCTTCGCAGCAGTCTTCGACGGTTCCTCGGTGGCCGCTGCCCAGGCTGAGCGTTGGTACCACCTGCTCACCGCCTCCCAGGGACGCCTGGAGGCAACCGGGCCCGGACAGCTCACCGTCACCAATCGGTTCCCCGGTGATCGGCGTCCGGCCACCGAAACCCTGGCGCTGCAACCGACGGCTGCGGGCGGTTTCGCCGTGGTGAGCGCGCCAGGGACGCCGCTGTGGGCGCTCGAGCCGGCGCGACTGACCAGCTCGTCGGCCGGCAGCATCCTCACTGCCGCCGATGATCAGGCGGCCTCCTGGCTGGCATTGGCGGCACGCGCCGAGGCCGCAGTGCGCGCCTCCGGAGTCGCGGCCGGATGGTCGGGGGAGTTGGTACTGGAGGTGCCCGGCTCGGCGGAGGACTTCGCCCTGCGCACCGGCAGTCCGGCCGACCAGGCGTCCGCGGTCACCAGTTGCCGTTCCGGGACGCCACGGATCGTGATCAACCCGCTGCTGGCCGGCTACGACGCCGACGTCCGGCTCGCCACACTCACCCACGAGGCCGTCCATGCAGCCACCGACTCACCGTGCCGCTCGGGCCTGCCCTGGGCGGTGGAGGGGCTGGCCGAGTCGGTCGCAGCCCAGGCCGATCCGGCCACCGCCGCGGCCAATCGTCGGCTGGTGATGGACTACCTGGCGACGCATCCGGTGCCGTCCGCCCTGCCAGCGGAGCTGCGCTCGCCGACCGGCTATGCGCTGGCTCAACTGGCCGCTGATCAGGTGCGACAGCGGCTGGGAGAGCGGGCGCGGGACTACTTCGTCCGCGCCACCAGTGGTGAACTCAATGACATAGAGATCACCCAGGCCACCGCCTGGTACCGCGAGGCGCTGCGAAGGCTGGCCCGCTGACAGCCCGCTACCGCCGGGTGCCACGACCTGGGGGAAGACGGTCGGTGAGTCAGCGGCGATGCTCGTCGAGGAACTCCAGCGAGCCGCGGAAGATGGTCTGTTTGTCGTGATCCATGGTCGCCACGTGGTAGCTGTCCAACAAGACCCGCTCGGACCGCTCCTCGCTGGAGACGTGGCTCATGATGAACGCCGTCGATGCGGCCGGGACGACGTGATCCTCCGCCGACCGGTAGACCAGCAGCGGGCAGCTGACCAGATCCAGGCAGGCCCGGACGTCCACCCACATCCGCAGCATTGACGCGGCCGCCTTCAGCGGCGTCCGGTCGTAGGCGTGTTCGTCGGCGTCGGGATCCTTCAGGTCTGAGCCGATCGCACTCATCGACGGCACGAACTTCGACAGGAACGGCGCAAAGTTGGTGTTGAAGTGACCGAGCACGGCCGGGTTCACCAGCACCAACCCGGCCACGTCGTCGGGGTAGTGCTCGGCCAGTCGCAGCGCCAGTCCACCACCCATGCTCAACCCGGTGATGAAGACCTGGTCGCATTCGGCCCGCAAGCTGTGGAACTCGCGCTCTACGCAGCTGTACCAATCCTGCCAGCCGGTGAGGTTCATCTCCTGCCAGCTGGTGCCGTGCCCCGGCAGCCGCGGCACGGCGACTCGATAGCCGGCGGCCTGGGTGTATTTCGCCCACTCCAGCAGCGACCAGGGCGACCCGGTGAAGCCGTGGCAGAAGAGGACACCTGTCGGCCCGGTACCGGCGTGGTACGGCCGCGCGAAATCGCTGACCTGCATTGGCTCATCGTAGGCTGTTGGCCACATTCAGGGGCAAAGGGTGCGGATGTACGACTTCTTCAAGACGCTGCTGTTCATTCCGCTGGTGCGGTGGCTGTTTCGGGCGTCGATCACCGGCGTCGAAAACCTGCCGGCGACCGGTGGTGCACTGGTGGCCAGCAACCACCTGTCGGCCGGCGACACCTTCGTGCTGCCGGCGATGCTGAGCCGCAAGCTGACTTTCCCGGCCAAGGCCGAATTGTTCCGCGGCGACCGTGGACTGGGCTCGAAGGTGGTGGCCTGGTTCCTGAAGGCGATCAAGATGGTGCCGCTGGACCGCTCCGGCGGACGGGCCAGCCTGGACGGCCTGGCTCCGGTGCTGAACGTTCTGCACGACGGCGGCCTGGTCGGCATCTACCCCGAAGGCACCCGCTCGCCGGACGGACGGCTCTACAAGGGCCACTCCGGAGTGGCCCGGATGGCCCTGGCCGCCGACGTCCCGATCATTCCGGTGGCCATGTTCGGCACCCAGACGGTCCGTCGGCTCGGCATCCCATGGATCAGCCGGCCGCGGATCGTGATCGGAGAGCCGCTGGACTTCTCCGGGTACGCCCACCAGCACGAGGACCACGCCCTGCTGCGTTGGGTGACCGACGAAGTGATGGCCGCGATCCAGGAACTGTCCGGTCAGACCTACGTCGACGCCTACGGGTCGTCGGTGAAGAGGGGCACGCTGAGCGCCGCCGAGGCCGACGCCCGGATCCTGCCCCGTCCAGGCTATGGAGCCACTCCGCCGCAAGCAGTCTCCGGCGGGCTATCCTGACCGGCGTGTCCGAACCGATTCCGTCGCTGGCCGAACTGCATGCTCTAGGTGCTGCCCAGCAGCCGGCCTATCCGGATCCGGAGGCGGTCGCCAAGGTCGTTGCCGAGCTACGGAACCGTCCGCCGCTGGTCTTCGCCGGTGAGTGTGATGAGCTGCGCGGCCGGATCGCCGAGGTGGCGGCCGGGCGTTCCTTCCTGCTCCAGGGCGGCGACTGTGCCGAGACCTTCGAGACGGTGACTGCCGGCAACATCAAGAACAAGCTCAAGGTGCTGCTGAGCATGGCCGTGGTGCTCACCTATGCCGCGCAGGTGCCGGTGCTGAAGGTGGGCCGGATCGCCGGCCAGTACGCCAAGCCGCGCAGCCGCGACACCGAGACCCGTGGCGGGGTGACCCTGCCGGCCTACCGCGGGGACGCGGTCAATGCACTGGCTTTCGAGCCGGCTGCCCGTCAGCCCGATCCGCGGCGGCTGTTGGACGTCTACAACCACTCCGCGGCCACGCTGAACCTGTTGCGCGCCTTCGTCAAGGGTGGTTTTGCCGACCTGCGGGCCATGCACAACTGGAACGCCGACTTCGTGCACAACTCCAATGTGGACTCCCGCTACGAGGAGCTATCGGACGAGATCAGCCGGGCGCTGGCGTTCATGGTGGCTTGTGGCGTCGACAATGACCAGTTCCGGACGGTCGACTTCTACTCCAGCCATGAGGCCCTGCTGCTGGAGTACGAGCACTCGTTGACCCGGATCGATTCGCGCACCGGATTCCCGTACAACACCAGCGCTCACCTGGTCTGGGCCGGCGAACGAACCCGCCAGCTGGACGGTGCCCACATCGCCTACCTGAGCCGGCTGCGCAATCCGCTGGGGCTGAAGGTCGGTCCGAAGACCACCGGTGCCGACGCACGGGAACTCGTCGAGCGGCTGGATCCGAATGCTGAGCCCGGGCGGCTGACGGTGATCAGCCGGATGGGCGCGGGCTTCGTCCGCGATGCGCTGCCGCCGATCATCGAAGCCGTCGAGGCGACCGGGCGCAAGGTGGCCTGGGTCTGCGACCCGATGCACGGCAACACCTTCGAGACAGCCACCGGCTACAAGACTCGGGCCTTCAGCCAGGTCGCCGACGAGCTCAACGGCTTCTTCGATGTCCACCACGAACTCGGCACTTGGCCCGGCGGCGTCCACGTCGAACTCACCGGTGATGACGTCACCGAGTGCGTCGGCGGGGTGGACGAGCTGAACGAGGCTGACCTGGCCAATCGCTACGAGACGGCCTGCGACCCGCGGCTGAGCCGCAACCAATCGCTGGAGCTGGCCTTCCTGATCGCCGATCGCTTGACCGACGGACGGATCCACCGGGTGAACCCGGTGCAGGAGTTTCAACCGGAGGATTTCTGACGTGATCGACCTACGCAGCGACACTCTGACCCGCCCGACTCAGGGGATGCTGCAGGCGATGGCCACAGCGCCGGTCGGCGACGACGTCTACGGCGAGGATCCGACGATCAATGCCCTCGAGGCGAAGGTGGCCGCGCTTCTCGGCCATGAGGCCGGGCTGTTCGTCACCACCGGTTCGATGGGCAATCTGCTCGGCGTGTGGTGCCTCGTCCAGCCGGGGCAGGAGGTCGTCTGTGACGTCCAGGCCCACATCGCTCGGGCTGAGATGGGTGCTCACGCTGCGCTGCACGGCACCACGATGCGCACCTGGACCTCGCCGGACGGGGTGAGCGATGCGGCCACCATCGCCTCGGTGATCACTCCCGACGCCGGCCCCTATCTGGTCTCGACTGCTGCGGTGGCGCTGGAGAACACCCATAACTTCGGCGGCGGCACCGTCCAGCCTTATCAACACATGGTTGAGGTGTCGGAGCTGTGCCGCGACGCCGGCGTCGGCCTGCACCTGGACGGCGCCCGGCTGTGGAACGCGCACGTGGCCACCGGGGTGCCGCTGGCCGACTACGGGCGCCTCTTCGACACGGTCAATGTCTGTTTCTCCAAAGGCCTGGGCGCCCCGGTCGGCTCGATGCTGGTCTCCAGTGCGGAGAACATCGCCAAGGCCCGGGTGCAGCGCAAGCGACTGGGTGGCGGCTGGCGGCAGGCCGGATTGCTGGCGGCTGCCGCCGACTATGCCCTGACCCATCACCTGCCCCGGCTCGGGGAGGATCACCGGGCCGCGCACGCCTTCGCCGAGCAGGTTGCCGCGCTGGCTCCGGCAGCCGTGGACGTGGCCGCAGTGGCCACCAACATCGTCGTGCTGGACACCGGATCGCGTCCGGCCGGTGAGGTGGCCCAGGCGGCTGCTGAGGCCGGTGTGCTGGTGTCGGCGCTCGGGGCGCACATGGTGCGCGCCGTCACCTACCAGCAGATCAGCCTGGATCAGGCGGCCAGCGCCGGCCAGATTCTCGGCCGGATCCTGGCGGCCTGAGCCAGACGCGGTCCACCCTGCCGGACGTCAGGCACCCCGCCGAACCTTCGGGCACTCTGCCGGGCGAGCCCGCGCCGCGTGGTGCGCGATTCCGGCGGCCTCTCCTCAGCTGATCGAGCGGACGAAGTCGGCGACCTCGTCCAGCATCTCGACGAGGTGCTCGGGTTGCCCGGTCCACACCTGACGTGCGGTCGGCAGCCCGGCCCGGATCATCGAGGCGGCCAGCTCGTCCACCGCCATTCCGCGCGGTGCCGGACGGGCCGCGATCTCGGCGGCGCGGGCACGGAGCTCAGGGCTCAGCCCGTCCCACCAGGCCTGCAGGTTGTCGGTCACATCCCGATTCTGCACCATCGGTCCGAAGTGCCACGGCGAGGCCCGCTTGGCATCCGACTCGCCGAAAGAGTGCCCGGCACGGTTGCGGATCGGCCCAGCCCGCCCGGCCGCCGAGCGGCACCCGAGTCCGGTGGTCCGATCTGCCTCGGCGATGCCCGCTTCATCGGGGTGTCGCCTGGTGGACCGGCCGTGTGCGGGCGCATCAACCCGGGCAGTTCGCCCATGGTCGCGATCAACGCCGGGTGCGGCCGGGCCCATGTGACAGCATGTGAGCCGTGAAAGCTGCCGTCCTCGGTTCCCCGATCGCGCACTCGCTGTCGCCGCTGCTGCATCGCAGCGGCTACGCCAGCCGAGGCCTGGACGAGTGGAGTTATCAACGCTTCGAACTGACCGCAGCGCAGCTGCCCGGTTTCCTGGCCGGGCTGGACGACGATTGGCGTGGCTTCAGCCTGACGATGCCGCTGAAGCAGGCTTGCCTTGAGGTCGCCGACGAGGTCACCCCGCTGGCCGCACGGGCGGGGGCCGGCAACACTCTGATCCGCACCGAGACCGGCTGGCGCGCCGACAACACCGACATCCCCGGCCTGGTGGCCGCGTTGCGTCCGGTCTGGCAAGGCTGGACGTCGGCCGCCATCCTCGGAGCCGGTGCGACCGCCCGCTCCGCGATTCTGGCGCTGGAGGAGCTGGGCGTCACCTCGGTCACCGTCTACGCGCGTCGCCCGGAGCAGGCCGACGATCTGATCTGCTGGGCGGCCGCGGTTGCACCGGAGCTGCGGCTGACCTCCGCCGATCTGGGTTCCTGGGCGACCGGCGGCGAGCAGGCGGTGTTGTCCACGCTGCCGGCCGGCGCGATCGACGGTGTCGGCGTCGTCCCGGGCCCTGGCCTGGTGTTCGATGCGGTCTACGCCGGCTGGCCGACGCCGCTGGCCCGGGCCGCCGAAGCAGCCGGACGAACGGTGGTCGGCGGAGCCGAGCTGCTGCTCGCTCAGGCACTGCTCCAGTTCGAACAGTTCACCGGGGTGCAGCCGGACGCCGACCTGCTCCGCGCGGACCTGGCTGCAGCCATCGAGCCCAAGATCGTCCTGGTCGGCTTCATGGGGGCCGGCAAGACCACTGTGGGACGGGCATTGGCCACCTGGCTAGGACGTCCCTTCGTCGATACCGATGAGTTGATTGCTGCAGTCGCTGGACGCACCATCGCGTCGATCTTCGCCGAGGACGGAGAGCCGTTCTTCCGCAGGCTCGAAGCCGAGGCCATCATCGAGGTGCTCACCGGGGCGCCGGCGGTGGTTTCGCTGGGCGGGGGAGCGGTCGGCACTCGCGCTGTCCGCGAGGCTCTGGCGGGGCATCGTGTGGTGTATCTCGAGGTGAGCTATGCGGAGGCGCTGGCCCGGGTCGGGGGCGACTCCGGACGCCCGGTCCTGGCCCGGCCGGACCTGCCTGAGCTGTACGCCGCCCGTCAGGAGCTCTACCGAGAGGTGGCCACGGTGACCGTCTCCTCGGTGGGTGAGCCGGGACAGACCCGTCAGGAACTCAGCGACCAGATCACCGCCCGGGTTCTGTCCGCCCTCGGCTGACCGGATCGCGGCTGCATGGCGCGCGGCGAGCCCGACGCCCAGGCCGGCGCGACTACCGGCCGGCGGCGGCGACGGCCACCTCGACCAGCTGTTGCATCGCCGGGCTGGGCGGGCCCAGCCACACGGCGCGCAGCTGACGGGCGATCGCCAGGTCGTCCACCATCACCGCGCGCAGCATGCCGCTGGCTACTGCCGCGCGGACGGCCAGCTCGCTGAGCACCGCCGGCCCGGCTCCGGACGCGACGGCAACCCGCACCGCCGCATTGCTGGCCAACTCGAGCATCGGTGCCGCCAGCCGTCCGTGTCCGGCCACCGCCCGTTCCAGGCTGACCCGGGTACCCGACCCCGGTTCGCGAACCACCAGCGGCGTGGCAACCAGCTCGGCCAGGCTCACCGGACGGGTCCGCCGAGCCCATTCATGATCGGCGGCGACGACCACCACGAGCCGGTCGTTGGCCACCACGTGGCTTGATGCGCCGGCGGGCACGGTGTGGGGAAGCTCGGGGCTCTCCACGAAGCCGAGCACGTCGGTGTCGATCAGCCGTCCGACTTCGGTGGAGTTGGCGACGGTGAGGGAGATCTCGACGTCGGGCCGTTCGCGGCGGAAGGCGCCCAGCCAACCGGGCAGCAGCTCTTCGGCGATCGTCTGGCTGGCTGCGATCCGCAGCGGAGCCGACGCTGGACCGGTGAGTGCGGCTGCGGCGGTGACCAGTCGTCGGTTGGCCTCGACGATGTCGCGAGCCCAATCGATCACCAGCGCACCCTCGGAGGTGGGGGCGCTGCCGCGCGCTCCCCGGGTGAACAACCGCACGCCCAGCCGCCGCTCCACCCGTTGCACGGCCCGGCTGGCATTCGGCTGAGCCAGCCCCAGCGCCTGTGCCGCTCGGCTCAGGCTGCCGAGCTCTGCGGTCTGGATCACGACCAGCAGGTCGTCGACCAGTGGGTAGTCGTGGAGACGTTCAGGCATACGTCTACCGTATCGCTGAGATGCGCACTCAGGGGCTACTGCATATCACTGTGCGCATTTAAGCTGGTCGGGTGCCTGAGACCACCACTGCGCCCGAAGCCCGGCCAACGACCGTCCAGCCCTCGATCTGGATCGGGATCGGCCTGTCCGCGGTCGCGGCGGGCATCTCCTGGGCTGTCGGCCTGCTCATCCCTGGGCTCAGCGCGATGCTGGTCGCGATCCTGCTGGGGGCGCTACTGGCCAATGTGCTGCCCACCGACCATCGGCTGATGGTGGCGGCCCGTCCGGGGCTGGCCATCTCGGGCCGACGGTTGTTGCGCGCGGGTGTCGTCCTGCTCGGCCTGCAGCTGGTGCTGGGGGACATCCTGGCGCTCGGCTGGCCGACCGTGGCCGGAGTAGTGGTGATCGTCGCCGGCACGATGACGGCAACCCTGGCGATCGGTCGGTTGCTCAAGGTGGGTGCCACCCAGACCCTGCTGATCGCCGGCGGATTCTCGATCTGCGGCGCTGCTGCCGTCGCCGGCATCGACGGCGTCTTGGCCAAGCGCAAGGACGAGGAGGCGGCCACCGCCGTGGCCCTGGTGGTGGTCTTCGGGACGCTGATGATCGCGCTGATGCCCTCGCTGGCCTTCGCGCTGCATCTGGATCCGCGCGCTGCGGGGATCTGGACGGGTGCCTCCACCCACGAGGTGGCACAGGTGGTGGCCGCCGCCGGGATCATCGGCCCGGACGCGCTGAAGGTGGCCGTGCTGGTGAAGCTGGCCCGGGTGCTGATGCTGGCCCCGGTGCTCGCGGTGATCTCGTTCCGCCAGCGTTCGGCCGGCCTGGAGTCGGGCGCGACTCGTCCGCCGCTGGTGCCGCTGTTCGTGGCCGGCTTCATCGCGATGGTGGCCGTGCGCAGCCTGGGAATAGTCCCGCCGGCAGTCGTAGATCTCGCGAAGCTGCTGCAGGGCTGGCTGCTCGGGGCGGCGATGTTCGCTCTGGGCACCTCGGTGCATGCCAGCGTGCTGCGACGCACCGGTACCCGTCCGGTGATCCTCGCCGCGGCCGCGACCCTGGTCGTCTTGCTGATCGGCGGCGTGGTCGCCTTCGTCGGCCGCTAGCCGCGCCGTTCGGCCGCAGCGGACCGGCCTGTGGGAGAGTGGGGCGCATGGACGTGCTGGTCATCAACGGGCCCAATCTGAACACTCTCGGCACCCGCGAGCCCGAGATCTACGGCAGCACCACGCTGGCCGAGATCGAGGAGGGGCTGCGCGCCCAGGCGGCAGCGGCCGGGCTCAGCCTGGACACCTTCCAGAGCAACCACGAGGGCGAGATCATCGATCGGCTGCACGCCGCGCGCACCGACGGCACTCGCTTCGTGATCATCAATCCCGGTGCCTTCACTCACACTTCGGTGGCGATCAGGGATGCTTTCGCCGCTATCGCGATCCCCTTCGTCGAGGTGCACATCTCGAACATCCACGCTCGCGAGGAGTTCCGGCGGCACTCCTACCTGTCCGATCTGGCTGTCGCGGTGATGGCCGGCTTCGGGGTGTACGGCTACCGGATGGCCCTGGACTACGTGATCGGTGTGGTCGGCGGTACCCGCTAGCTCGTTGCGCGCCGGTGCTTGCGCAGCTTCTTGATCGCCCAGTCGTAGTGACTTGAGGTGGAGGAGACCAGGTACGACCCCAGCGAGGCGGAGCCGGTCCAGGGGAGGCGCGCCTTCTCGAACAACTCGGGATCATGCTGGGAATCGATCAGCTGCTGCAGCTGGTCGTGGCTTTCCTGGAGGAGCTCGCGCACTCCGGCGAGCGGGGCATCTTGGTACTGCGCCCAGATCTCGGCGTTGAGCGCCGGCAGGGTTCGCCAGGTGTAGCCGGGCGCGGGGGTATGCACCGGGCGTCCGGCCTCCCCGTCGCGATACCAGCCGAGCATCATCAGATGCCAGTGGTGAAGGTGAGCGAGCACGTCGCGGACGTTGCGGTCGCGGTCCTCGAACCCGAACTCGGCCTCGAGTTGGTCCTCGCTGAACCCGTCCACCAGCTGTAGCAGGGTGGTGAAGTTGCGCTGACTAGCTTCGCTGAGCGCTGCGGCAGTGGTAGGACGAGGCATCCTCGACAGTCCTTCCTCGGTCCGGTCGGCCCCATCTCGGGACATCGACTCGCGTAAAGTCGACGTATGCAACTTACCCACTTGGGGCATTCGGCAGTGCTGGTCGAGGTCAACGGGCTGCGGCTGCTGCTCGATCCGGGCAACTTCTCCACTGCCTGGCATGGGCTCACCGACCTGGACGCGATTCTGATCACCCATCTGCACCCCGATCACATCGATCCGGCTCAGGTGCCGGCACTGATCGCGGCAAATCCGGACGCCAAGGTGCTGGTCGAACCGAGCGTGATCGAGGTGTACCACCCGGACCGGGCCGAGCCGATCGCCGCGGACTCCAGCATCAGCCGCGGTGGCGTCACCGTGGCTGCTGTCGGTGGGCTGCATGCGGTCATCCACCGCGACATCCCGCAGATCGGCAACGTCGGCCTGGTGATCAGCGCCGAGGGGGAGCCGACGTTCTTCCATCCGGGTGACTCGCTGGCCGCGGTGCCGGCCGGGGTGGACGTCCTGGGTGTGCCCGCCTACGGCCCCTGGGCGGCGGTGAAGGAGACCATCGACTTCGCTCGGGCGGTGGCCGCTCCGCAGGGCTTCCTGATTCACGAGGGCCTGCTCAGTGAGCGCGGCTGGGCTCTGGTCTACGGCCGGATCGGCGAGATGACCCCGACTCAGCCGGTCGACCTGCGTCCCGGCCAGCCCTGGACTCCCGCCTCCTAATCGCCGCACGTCTGCGTTCCGTGCCGAGCATCTCCGTTCAATGGAGGCGTTCGATGCCGGCCGGAGGCGTGCAATGAGCCAAGAGACAGGTGTTGGCGGCCGAGACGAACTCGACCGCCAACGATGCTCGGGCCCCTCGTGGCCGTGAGCCATACCTACCCGCCAGCCGGTGAAGGCTCGGGCCGGATGTGATCGGTCCCCCCGAATCGATCCCATCCGCAGCGTCCGGGTTCCCCAAGGACCCTGACGCTGATGAGTCGCAGAATCTACATTCTGCAACTCTGGTGGCCGACGCTCGACACCCCCGCGCGAGCTATTGCCGGCCCGGGCCACGACTGACCCGTTCACCAATAAAGACACTATCTCGTCGTTTCGATGACGCAACCCCGCGAAGTTTCTCGGAAGAGATCTCCCCGACGCCTGGCCGAGGGAAGGCTCAGCCGATCGACAAGGTGACCTCAGAGCCGGTTTTGACCCGCTCACCCTCACCGGGGTCGGTGCCCAGAGCCGTATTCCCGAACCAGCTCTCCCGCTTGACGTTCACCTTGAAGCCGAGGTCGGTGAGCCTCTTGGTGGCAGCGTCCCCGCTCAGCCCACGCACCGGCGGGATCGCGGTGAACTCCGGGCCCTTGGAGACGATGAAGGTGATCGTCGAGTTCTTCTCGACATTGCCCTTCTTCGGGTCCTGCGACACCACCGAGCCGACGGGCACCTTGTCGGAGAACTTGTCTTCGCCTCGCTGCACGATCAGGCCGGCGGTCTGGTAGTAGGTCTGGGCGTCGCTGAATGGCTTGCCGACGTAGCTGACGATCTTGATCGGGGCCGGCCCTTTCGACACCTTCAGGTCCACCGGGGTGCCGGGCTTCACCGGCTTGTCGGCCGGAAGGGACGCGCTGATCACTTGTCCGGCCGGCGCCGACTCGTCGTAGACCTCTGTGGTCTTGCCGAGCGCCAGGTGGTTGGCCTCCAGGGCGATCTTGGCGTCATCAACCGTCCGTCCGGCGAGGGACGGCACCGGATAACGCTCCGGCCCCTTGGAGATCACCACGGTCACCGTCCCGCCGCGCACGATCTGCTCACCGGCGCCCGGGTCGGTGCTGATCACCTGGCCGGACGGCACATCCTCGCTGTAGTCGGACCTCGGCGCGATGGTCAGCCCGTTCTTCGTGGCCAGGGCTTCGGCTTCGGCCTGGGTCAGGTCGGCGAAGCTCGGGGTGGTGGTGAACCGTCCACTGAACCAGTACCAGCTGCCGGCCCCCAGCAGTGCGGTGATCACCAGGAACACAATCAAGGTCACGATCCCGCGGCGACGCCGTTTCACCTGCCGCTCGGCCAGCGGGACAGCGGCAGGGGAGGGCACCTGGCGGTCGAAGTACGGCATGCCGTCGGTGGCGCCGGGCTGGCCGGGGCTCAGCGGGGTGGACGGGGTGAACCGCAGGGTCGCGGTCTGCTGGGTGTTCGCCGGAACCGCCACCACCGGCACCTGGGCGGTGAGCTGGTTGTTCGGGTCCAGCGAGGTCTCCCGCATCCGGGCGGCCAGAGTCGGGTCGGAGGTGATCCCGGACTCCAGTGCGGCCCGCGCCTGGCGCAGGTGGTCGAGCAGCACCGAGGCGTCCGCGGGGCGGTCGTCGGGATTGCGGGCCGCAGCGGCCAGCACCAGGGCGTCCAGGTAGTCCGGGATCGCCTGGCGGGTGTTCCGCCACTGCTCCGGTGCGGCCGTCGACGGCGCCCGCAGGTCGTTGTGGACGTGGCTGTAGGCCACCTGGATCGGGGTGTCGCCGGTGTGCGGCTTGGCCCCGGTGAGCATCTCGTAGAGCACCACGCCCAGGGCGTAGACGTCACAGCGGGCGTCCGCGCGTCCGTGGGTGACCAGTTCGGGGGCGATGTAGGAGACCGTCCCGATCAACATCCCCTGCGCGGTGGCGGTGTGTGCGGTGATCGCCCTGGCCAGCCCGAAGTCGGCCACCTTGAGCTGACCGCGGGTCGACAGCAGGACGTTTTCCGGCTTCAGGTCGCGGTGGATGATTCCGGCTTCGTGGGCGGCGGCGACTGCGGCGGCGATCGGCAGCATCAGATCCAGCGCTCGCTGCGGCGGCATCGGTGATTCCCGAGTGATCACGTGGCGCAGCGTCGAGCCTTCGACGTACTCCATCACGATGTAGGGACGTCCGGAGTCGGTGCCCTGGTCGAAGACGGCGACCACATTCGGGTGGGAGAGCCGGGCAGCGGAGCGGGCCTCGCGGTCGAAGCGGCTGACGAAGTCGGCATCCGAGCCGAGGTTCTCGTGCATGATCTTCAGCGCCACGGTGCGGGTCAGCCGCAGGTCGTTGGCCAGGTAGACCGTCGCCATGCCGCCGCGAGCCAGCTTTCGAACGACCTCGTAGCGGCCGTCGATCAGATGGCCCACCAGGGCGTCAGTGTTACTCATATTCGGCTACTTGGGCTCCGGACCAGTCGGGAAAGTAGGCCGTCCAGACCTAACCGCGATTGTAGAGCCCGTCCCGAATCGTCCCCCGGCGACCCGCCGCGCGGCTAATCTGGGCCGATGACCGCACTGATGGGGTTGGCCACCCGACTGGGACTGGCCCGATTGATGCTGATCTCCGGCACCCGGTCCGGACCCGAAGAGCTGGCCGGCTTCGCCGACGCGGCCTTCTCCGGCGGCGTCGATCTGCTGCAGCTGCGACAGGTGGGGGCCGAGGAAGACGAGTTGCTGGCCTGCCTGCAGGCGGCGCGCGCGGTCGGCTACCGCTACCAGGGGCTGGTCAGCGCCTATGAGTCCGGGCATCTGGCGCAGCGCTTCGATGCCGATCTACTGCAGCTGCCCGAGCGCGGGATGGCCGCCGGGAAGGCCCGCGCGTTCCTGCACGAGTACGCGCTGGTCGGACGCTCCTGCCACGGGCCGTCCGCGATCGACGCGGCCTTGGCCGACCCGCAGGTGGACTTCCTCACCGTTGGACCGGTTTTCCCCGACGCGGGTCCGGGGTTGGCGTTGGTCCGCTATGCCGATCAGGTCGCACCGCCGTCCGACCCGACGGCCAAGCCGTGGTTCGCGATCACCGGGATCACCATCGACAACCTCGATCAGGTGCTGGCCGCGGGCGCTCGCCGGATCGCGGTCTCGCATGCGATCACCGTGGCCGACGACCCGGCCGCTGCTGCCCGCGCCCTGAAGGATCGGCTGCGCCAGGCCTGGAACGACGATCCGGCGATGCAGGAGTTCACTTTTCGGGTCTTCCGACGCCCTGGCGAGGACCGCTGAACTTGTCGGCGGAGACGTTGCCTGACAAGCTATTCAGCGCATGTTGACCAACACTCACCCGGTCGCCCGCTGAGCCTGGACACCACAGCGCGTCAGTGAACTTTGGCGCGCCCTGGGACGGCCCGGATTCCCCGGGTGTCCAGCAACAGTCCCGCTGTCTGATCCGGCTGGACCCCTACGGCCAGCCGCGGGAACCCAAGGAACAACATTGTCCGAAATCATCATCACCACTCTCGATCCACAACGCCGCCACGATGCGGCGGGCATCGTCCGCGACGCCTTCTGGGATCTCTATCGCCCCGGCTGCCTGGAGCATCTGATCTTTCACCTCGCTCCTGCAGCGCCGGAGTATCTGCCCGGGCTGGAACTGGCCGCCGAAGGTGACGGCGAACTGCTCGGCGTCGGCTTGGCAACGACCGCATCCGTGATCAGCACGGACGGCACGGCGACCGCAGTGTCCTACCTCGGCCCGCTCGCGGTGACACCCGGGCGGCAGCGGGCAGGTGTTGGTGGCGCACTGCTGCGTGAGCTGTTGCGGCGCAGCGCCGCCCTCGGTCTGCCCGGGGCCTTCCTCTACGGTGACCCCGGCTACTACCGGCGTTTCGGCTTCACCGATGCTGCGAAGTGGGCTGTGACCACGCCGGATGGGGCGAACTTCGCCGCCTTCCAGGGAGTCGAGCTGCGGCCCGGCGCGCTGGATGGAATCAGCGGACGACTGGTGGAATCCTCGATCTTCGAGGTCACCACCGATCAGGCCGACGTCTTCGACGCCGGCTTCCCGCCGCGGGAGAAGCACGTCACCGATACGCAGTTCTGAACAAGGTCGGGGGGCGGCTTCGGCCGTCCCCGACTCAGGCTCGACACTCTCAGCCACCTGGCGTTGCCGGGCCGCTGAGCGGGGCCCGCCCTGATTCTCGCGATGGGACGAAGCGATCCTCAGGCGTCGCGCTGGGTGGCCAGCACGACCAGCCGGCGCAATGCCGTCCGAGCCGGCTCGGCGACCCGTCGGTCCAGCACCTCGGAGGCCTGGGCGGCAGCCTCGGCGATCTCGGCCTCGGCGGCGGCCAGCGCACCAGAGTCGATGATGATCTTCCGGGCTCGGTCCACCTGCTCGGCGCTCAGTGGCCGCCCGAGTAGTCCGGCCAGTCGCTCGGCCTGCGGCTTCGGCGCGTGGGCGAGCGCATTCGCGACCAGGACGGTCAGCTTGCCCTCGCGCAGATCGTCCCCCGCGGGCTTCCCGGTCACTTCGGCATCGCCGAACACTCCGAGCACGTCGTCGCGGAACTGAAAGGCTCGGCCCAGCGGCGAGCCGAACCGGCCCAGCAACTCGATCAGCTCCGGGGAGCCGCCACCCAGTGCCGCCCCGACCTGCAGCGGACGGATCACCGTGTACCGGGCGGTCTTGAACTCCACGACCCGGCGGATCTGCTCATCCACCGAGGACGTCTGGGTGAGTACGTCGGCCAGGCTGCGGCCTTGCGCGGTGACGTCCAGGTACTGCCCGGCGGCCACCTCGGCGCGGACCGCAGCCAGGAGCGGCTGAGCCTGGGCCAGCCGCGGTGCGCCGGACGTGCTGGCAAGCTCCACCGACCAGGCCAGCAGCAGGTCGCCGAGCAGGATCGCACCACTTCGGCCGAAGGCGCCGGCATCGCCGCGACCATCGGCGGCAGCATGCCGGGCCGCCAACTGCACGTGAGCGGCGGGCAGCCCGCGCCGGGTCGCCGAACCGTCCAGGACATCGTCGTGGACCAGCGCCGAGACGTGCAGCAGATCGAGGCTCGCTGCCACCTTCAGCACCGAATCGGGCACCTCATTGCCGCCGGTGGCGGCCAGGTACCCCCAGCAGCAGAAGGCCGGGCGCAGCCGCTTGCCGCCGGCGGTGAAGGCTCGGGCCAGTGCGCCGAGCTCGCCGATCGCCGGTCCCACCCCGGACAGCCGCGTGACCGCATCGTCCAGGAAATCGGTGATGGCAGTGCCGACGGCTGAGGGAAGGTCGGCCGCGAGCGGCTCGGATGCGTCCAGGGTGACCACGAACTGAGCCTAGGCCACCCGGGCACGCCCGGCGTGGCCTAGCCTTGCCGCCATGCCGTCGCCACAGCCGTCCATTGCCCAGCTGCTCGCTGCCGGTGGCCGTGCGACGATGTCGTTCGAGTTCTTCCCGCCCAAAGACGATGCGGGCGGCCGCGCGCTGCTCGCCGCGATCGACGCGCTCGAGCCGCTGGCCCCCGACTTCGTTTCGGTCACCTACGGTGCGACCGGCTCCAGCCGCGAACGCACCATCGAAGCCACCCGGATGATTCAGCCGCGGACGAGCGCGATCACCGTCGGTCACCTCACCTGCGTCAGTCAGTCGATCGACGAGTTGAGTGCGGCCGTCGACGCCTACGCGCAGGCCGGTGTCCGGCACATCCTGGCTGTGCGTGGCGACCCGCCGGGCGGCCCGACCGCACCCTGGCAGCGGCATCCGCACGGCCTGGACAATGCCACCGAGCTGGTCGAACTGGTGAAGTCGCGCGGCGACTTCTGCGTGGGCGTCGGAGCCTTCCCCGATGCCCACCCCGACCGTAAGGATCTCGAGCTGGACGCTCGGATTCTGGCTGCCAAGCAGGCCGCCGGAGCCGAGTTCGCGATCACCCAGCTGTTCTTCGACGCCGACGCCTACTTCCGGCTGGTCGAGCGGGCCGGCCGACACGGTGCCGACTTGCCGATCATCGCCGGGATCATGCCGGTGACCAATATCGGCCAGATCGAGCGCTTCGCCGGCTTCTCCGGGGCCGACCTGCCGGCTGCAGTCACCGACCGGCTCTATGCGGTGGCCGATGACCCGGTTGCGGTGCGCGAGGTGGGCGTCCAGATTGCCGTGGAGCTGTGCGATCGGCTGTTGGCCGGCGGAGCGCCGGGGCTGCAGTTCTTCACCCAGAACCGATCCCGGGCGACGGCCGAGATCCTGGGTCGGCTGCGTCAGATCGAGCCGCACGACTGAGCCGTCTGGGCGGACCGTTCAGAGCTGAGGTGCTTCCTCGGCGTCCAGTGGTGCGCGCCAACTGCCGGCGCCGTCGAGATCGATGGTGACCAGCCGCTGGGTGGGCCGGGTCAGTGCCACATAGAGGACTCGGATGCCGCCGGGGGACTCGGCGACGATCTCGTCCGGGCCGACCACCACGACCGCGTCGAACTCCAGACCCTTGGCATTCAGCGGGCTGACCGTCGACAACCGCGGGTCCTCGGGCAAGGTGATCGAGGCCAACCGGGACGGCGCCGCGATCACTGCGACGGTGCCTTCCACAGCTGCCAGCTGTTCGGTCACGACCCGGCTCAGCTCGTCGGCAAGCTCGGCTGAGGTCGTCTGGAGCAGTGCCGGCTCGATCCCGGTCGAGCGGACCGCATGCGGCAGGTCAGCCTGGGGGAAGTGCGGCTGAACGATCTTGGCGGCCAGGTCGAACACCTCGGCAGGCGAGCGATAGTTCGTGGACAGCCGGAACCGGCGACTCGGCGCGACGCCGATCAAGTCGTTCAGCGCCCGCTCGGATTCGGTCACGTCGGGCCACGAACTCTGCGCCGGGTCGCCGACGATCGTCCAGCTGGCCGCCGGGCCGCGGCGACGCAGCATCCGCCACTGCATCGGGGTGATGTCTTGGGCCTCGTCCACCAGCAGGTGCGCGAAGGTGTCTTGCGGGTCGGCTGTCAGGTCGACCTCACGGCCGCGGCTGAGCTGGTCGGCGACCGTGATCAGCTCCTGCATCCGGGAGCCCTCGTTCAGGAAGACCAGTTCGTCGGTCTCCTCGGCGGCCTGGATCGGGCCGAGCAGAGAGACCAACTCGTCGAGCAGGGCGATATCGGCCACTGAGAAGTCCGGCTGGTCATAGCTGTCGGCGAGCGCGGCGCGCTCGCCGGGTTCGAGAACACCGGACGCCACCTGATCGACGACCCGGCGATCGGCCAGCCGGCGCAGCACCTGGGTGGCTTCCAGGTCGGGCCACCAGGCGGCGAGGAAGCCGCGGACGGTTTCCTGGGAACTGATCAGGTCGTCGATGGTGTCGGCCTCGAGCTCCCACTCATCGGGTACCTGGCGGCGCAGTGCGGACAGAATCGCCGCGGTCGCCTCGCCGCGGGCCTGGTTGGGACGCAGCCGGGCCAGAATGTCGCGGCGAATCCGATCAACCTGGGCCACCGAGAGCTTCAGTACCTCGCCCTTGACCGACGCCCACACCGCCGGACGGCTCGGGTCGAGCTCGATCATCGGCAGGACGACCAGTTCCTTGAGCACCTTCAGCATTCGGGTGGAGCCCTTGACCGTGGCGGCCAGGGCCGGATCCTGCCGGAAGGAGGAGAAGCCGAGCACGTCGACGGCCACCTGACCGATGGCGCGCAGGGTCACCGAATCCTCGCCGAGGCTCGGCAACACCCGCTCGATGTAGTTCATGAACAGCCCGCTCGGGCCGATCACCAGAATGCCGCCGCGCTCGAACCGGCGCCGGTTCGAATACAGCAGATAGGCCGCGCGGTGCAGGGCGACCACGGTCTTGCCGGTGCCAGGTCCGCCGGCGATCACGGTGACGCCGGAATGCTCGGCGCGGATCGCCTCGTCCTGCTCGGCCTGGATCGTCATCACGATGTCGCGCATCTTCGGGCCGCGGGCCCGCTTCAGGGCAGCCATCAGGGCGCCTTCGCCGATCACCGGCAGATCGCTGCGCGGGGAGGACGAGTCGAGCAGGTCGTCCTCGATGCCGATCACGATGTCGTTGCGGCAGCGCAGTACCCGGCGTCGGACGACCTCCATCGGGTCATTCGCGGTGGCCCGGTAGAACGGCTCGGCAGCCCGGGCTCGCCAGTCGATCACCAGCGGTTCAAAGTCGTCGTCGCGGACGCCGATCCGTCCGATGTAGCGGATCTCGCCGTCGGTGTGATCCAGCCGTCCGAAGACCAGGCCCTCATGTTCGGCATCGATGATCGCCAGCCGCTTGGCGGCCGCGAAAGCAAACGCATCCCGCTCGAAGAGTGCGGTGCCGTCCTCTTCTCGGACCCAGGTCTCTCGATCGGAGCGGAAGATGGCTTGGCCGGTAGCCGCGACGCGCTTGGCTGAACTGGTGGCTTTCGCCAGGTGTTCGTAGACCAGGTTCACATGGGCCTGTTCAACAGCCAGTTCGCGTTCGAGAGCGGAGTGGGGTGCCCCAGCTGAATCCACGTGGTTTCCTTCGCCAAAGGTGAGCGACGGACAAGTCTACGCCAGCGAGCCAGTCGACGTCTCGCCTGTGTCCGGACAGGTTGGGGACGGTTCGAGCGGCGCCCCAGGACTCGCAGTGACGTGACGATCGCCTCTTCTTCGAGCCGCAGCTGCCCGCTCAAGCCGGATGTCTCTTGAGCAGGCTTCTATGAAGGAGTAATCCGATCGCGAACCCGCCGGCGGCAGGAATGGCGGAGTACAGCCACGTCCCGAGCATCCACTCGACCGCCCGTGTGTACGAGGAGTAGTAAGCAGTCGGCAGCGCAATGGCGACTATCAGGCACAGCGCGGCCGTCAGGAGATCGCCGCCACGTCGAATCGCCAGCAGCATCATGGCCAGGAATGCCAGAGTCGGCTGGGTGAGCAAGAGGAAAAGGCCGTCCAGCCAACCGAAATCGCGTGAGTACCCCAGGGCGCCGCAGAGAGGCCCAGGTGCCGCGACGTCGCAGACCTGCTCACCCAGCGCCCAGACCCAACTGATGGCGGCCCAGGCCCCAATCCCCGCCAGGTAGGGCGAAGCGTCCAGAAGCGGTCCTCTGCTGAGTAGCCGGCGGCCCTGAGACAGTTCCCTTCCGGACGCGCCGATGCCCAGGCTCAGGACGGCCATGGCTGCCCCGGCACCCAGCTGGGCAACTCCAAGCAGCTGGTCTGTGCTGGGTGCAAGGAGGTAGGCCAGGTAGTACGTCGCGTGAAAGACGATGTAGAAGCCGATGGCAGCCGGCCAGTCCCACCCTCGCACGGCCCCGAGCACGAGCGGGCCGCAGATCATCGCCACCGGCGTCCCGACCAGGATGGCCGCCATCTCGACCAGGGACAGCACGTCAAGCGTGGGTCCCACGTATCGGAGCAACGGGGCGCCGCCCGCAACGGCCGCGGCCAGGAAGAACGGCCAGGCCTTCGCGAAGCTTCGCACGAGTGTCTCCCTCTGGGGGTGTGGTCGTCGGTTGTCGATGTGCCCAGTCTGGCAGGGTCCGGCCCGCAGATGAGGGGCAATCCCTCCATCCGCGGGGCTCGGTCAGGCCGGACGAGCAGAGGTGGGCTCCGTGCGGCGGGACCGGAGCTGTCGCTCCAAGTGGCGAACGCCGATCCCCGTAGCGATGCCGAGATGGGTGATCGCCAGGTAGCCGGCGACGAACAATGGACCCTTCTGGCTCCAGTCCAGTTCCAGCCCGCTCGCCGGCAGCAGCGGCTCGGGTATCGCCAACCCCACTACCAGGCAGATCACGAGGGTGACCGGGTCGTAGCCGCGGCGCAGGCCGAGGATCGCTGCGCCGGTGAAGGCCAGGATCGGGAACACGAAGATTCTCATGGTGATGTAAAGGCCCTTGTAGTCCAGCGGTCCCCAGGGGCTATCAGGCCGGGACTCCGCCCACCAGGCGAGCAGGTCGTAGGCCCACAGCAGCCCGAACAGCCCGACCACGCCCAGCACATAGGGCCAACTGCTGAGCAGCCTTCTCATCGTGACCTCCGCAACCAGAAGACGCCGAATCCGCCCAGCCCGATCAGGGCCACCATGCTGCCGAGCAGGCCGAAGGCGGTGACTTCGGAGTTGAGCAGGACGGACAACCCGCTGGCCAGCAGCGCGACGAAGCAGGCCACCACCCCGGCCAAGATTGCGATCGTGGCACCGGTGATCGGCTGGCGATGGGCACGCCCGAAGTCGTCGGCGGCCTCTGCGGGGTCACCGAGTTCGGCCAGCGTCGCCGCAACGGCAGCGGACTGCGCCGCGCCCGCCGCCAGCGCCTCGTGATACCTGCTGTTGGCGTGATCGAGCAGTTCGGCCACGGCTTCGGCGCGTTCCTTGGGGTCGGCGATGGTGGCGGTTGCGGCGCGCGCATGAGCCAGGAACTCGGCCGGCTGGTCGGGCGGAGCGGACGGCAGCTCGGCCCGGGTCGCTCGCGCGCCGATCAGCAGCCCGAGGAAGACCGGACCGCAGTAGCCGATCACCAGCAGCGGGATCGCCATCGGGTACAACGCGCCGCCCCCGGTACTGAGATCGTGAAGCACGCTGCCGGCCAACGTGCCCGCCAGCGCCGCCGCGCAGGTCAGCCAGGCCGTGCGATGGTCCCAGCCTCGGCGCACGCCCAGCACCACCCCGATGAGGGCCAGCCCGGCCGGAGGCGCCAGCAGTACCGGGGTGGGGAAGTGGAACAGGTCGGCCCACCTCGTGTTGTTGACCAGCTCGGCGATCACGCCGAATCCGCTGCAGCCGAGTGCGGCCGCCAGCGGGTAGGGCCAGCGGCGCCGGGTTGTTCGATCAGGCATCGGGCGGCTCCTCTGCCAGGACGGTCTCGATGGCAGCGGCGAAGGTGCGCCACTGGCGTAGCCGCGCTGCCAACTCGGCACGGCCACGTCCAGTGATCGTGTAGTACTTGCGCTTGCGCCCGGACTCGCCCGACTGCCAGTGGGCGCTGAGCAGGCCGTCTCGCTCCAGGCTGTGCAGCACGGGGTAGAGGCTGCCTTCGGAGAACCGGAAGGCTCCGGCGGACAGTTCGTCCAGCGACTTGATCAACTGGTAGCCGTAGAGTTCGCCGCGATCGAGCAGGCGCAGGACGAGCAGCGGTATCGTCCCCTTCAGCAGCTGCCTGTCGATCTCCATTGGTCCTCCAGTGATGCCTCGGTTACCAAGGTATCGCTTTCCGAGGTATCGCGGAAGGTCCGTCGATTTGGGGAGGTTGCGGCTCCTGCCGTACGCTTGACCCTTGCACGACCTGTGCTTGCAGGCGCGTGCGCTCAAACTGGTTCAGCGATTGGGAGTAATGGCGAAGAAGGAAGGCGCCCTCGAACTCGAGGGGACGGTTGTCGAGGCACTGCCGAACGCAATGTTCCGGGTGGAACTGTCGAACGGTCACAAGGTGCTCGCGACGATCAGTGGGAAGATGCGGCAGCACTACATCCGCATCATTCCGGCCGACCGTGTCGTCGTCGAACTCTCTCCCTATGACCTCAGCCGTGGGCGCATCGTCTTCCGGCACCGGTAGGCAACGCAAGAATCCACCACCAGTCCGATCGCAGGGGTTTCCCTGTGCCCGGCGATGAGTCAGAAAGTTGCTCGATGAAGGTTCAGCCGAGCGTCAAGAAGATTTGCGACAAGTGCAAGGTCATTCGCCGGCACGGTCGCGTGATGGTGATCTGCGATAACCCGCGCCATAAGCAGCGCCAGGGCTGAGCTTCGGCTCATCCGGGCAAGCGTGCCCTGAGCCCGTCGAAGGGTAGTCGCGGGACGCGGACACCGGCCTTCGGGCCATGTGACAACTGAATAGCCCCGAGAGGGGACGGGTCGCAAGACCCGAGCGGCTTCGGCCGTACACCAGACAACGTGATTGCAACAGCGGGGCCAGCCCCACTGACACCCCCGGACGAAGGCCGGGGCCCCTACCTCGCGGTAGCGGGACGCATCACGCCAGACACCTTCGCGAGTCGGGGAACCGACTCGATTACCTGAGAGGTATGTGCATGGCACGCCTGATCGGGGTCGATCTGCCGCGCGAGAAGCGCCTCGAGATCGCCCTCACTTACATTTTCGGCATTGGCCGTACCCGCGCCAAGGAGACCCTGGCGGCCACTGGTATCAGTGGCGACATCCGTGTCCACCAACTCACCGACGACCAGCTCGTTGCCCTTCGTGATCACATCGAAGCCAGCTACGAGACCGAAGGCGACCTGCGGCGCTCCGTTGCCGCCGACATTCGCCGCAAGATCGAGATCGGCTCTTACCAGGGCCGTCGCCATCGTATGGGCCTTCCGGTCCGTGGTCAGCGCACCCGGACCAACGCTCGCACCCGCAAGGGCAAGAAGAAGGCCGTCGCCGGGAAGAAGAAGGCCCGCTGACCGCGGTCCTGACACAGGAAACCAGGAGTAACTGAGTTGGCTACTGCAGGACGTACCGCGGCCCAGAAGGCTGCGAAGACCAAGCTGCGTCGCAAGGAAAAGAAGAACGTCGTCGCCGGACAGGCGCACATCAAGAGCACGTTCAACAACACGATCATCTCGATCACCGATCCCACCGGTGCGGTGATCGCATGGGCCTCTGCCGGCACCGTCGGCTTCAAGGGCTCCCGCAAGTCCACCCCGTTCGCTGCCGGCATGGCCGCTGAGGCCGCTGGCCGCCGCGCCATGGAGCACGGCATGAAGCGGGTGGACGTCTTCGTCAAGGGTCCCGGCTCCGGCCGCGAGACCGCGATCCGTTCGCTCGGGGCTGTCGGGCTGGAGATCGGCCCGATCGCCGATGTCACCCCGGTGCCGCACAACGGTTGCCGTCCGCCGAAGCGCCGTCGCGTCTAGTACCTGAGCCGAAGAGGAGATAGAACATGGCCCGTTACACCGGCCCAATCACGAAGAAGTCCCGCCGGCTCGGCACCGACCTGGTAGGCAATGACAAGGCCTTCGAGCACCGTCCCTACCCGCCGGGTATGCACGGTCGCGGCCGCACCAAGGAGAGCGAGTACCTGCTTCAGCTCAAGGAGAAGCAGAAGGCCCGTTTCGCCTATGGCGTGCTCGAGAAGCAGTTCCGTCGCTACTACGAAGAGGCCAACCGGCAGTCCGGCAAGACCGGTGACAACCTGCTGGTCATCCTCGAGTCGCGGCTGGACAACGTCGTTTACCGTTCCGGTCTGGCCTCCACTCGTCGCCAGGCTCGCCAGCTCGTGGTCCATGGCCACTTCCTGGTCAACGGCAAGAAGGTGAACATCCCGAGCTACCGGGTGAGCGCCTACGACGTCATCGACATCAAGGAGAAGTCGCTCAACCTGACCCCCTTCGTTGTGGCTCGCGAGACCCACAATGCGCAGGTGGTTCCGGGTTGGCTGACGGTTCGCCCGAACCGGGGCCGGATCCTGGTGCACCAGCTCCCGGTCCGCGAGCAGATCGTCATCGACGTCACCGAACAGCTGATCGTCGAGCTCTACTCCAAGTAAGACCCTGATGCTCCTCTCCACCGGCTGGTGGAGAGGAGCATTGGTGCAAGGCCCGTCGTCGGTCAGAGCGGCCGGCGGGGAGTGAACACCGTCAAATGGTGGGCGGTGGAAAGGAAGTCACATGCTCATTGCCCAGCGTCCGATCCTTACTGAAGAGGTCGTCGACGAGTACCGCTCGAGGTTTGTGATCGAGCCCCTGGAGCCCGGTTTCGGCTACACCCTTGGCAACTCGCTGCGTCGCACGCTGCTGTCGTCCATCCCGGGCGCTGCGGTGACCAGCATCAAGATCGAGGGTGCCCAGCACGAGTTCTCCACCTTGCCCGGTGTCGTCGAGGACGTCACCGAGATCATCCTGAACCTGAAGTCCCTGGTGCTCTCCAGCGAAGAGGACGAGCCGGTGCTGATGTACCTGCGCAAGTCCGGCGCCGGCTCGGTGACTGCTGCCGACATCGCTCCGCCAGCCGGTGTGGAGGTCCACAACCCGGATCTGCACATCGCCACCCTCAATGAGGACGGCAAGATCGAGATGGAGCTGGTCGTTGAGCGTGGCCGCGGCTACGTCTCCTCTGTCCAGAACAAGAACCCGGACGCCGAGATCGGCCGGATCCCGGTCGACTCGATCTACTCTCCGGTGCTCAAGGTCACCTACAAGGTGGAGGCCACTCGCGTCGAGCAGCGCACCGACTTCGACAAGCTGATCGTGGACGTCGAGAGCAAGGCCTCGATCAAACCGCGCGACGCTGTCGCCTCTGCGGGCAAGACCCTGGTCGAGTTGTTCGGCCTGGCCCGCGAACTGAACGTCGATGCCGAGGGCATCGAGATCGGCCCGTCCCCGGTGGACGAGCAGCTTGCTGCGGATCTGGCGCTGCCGGTGGAGGAGCTCAAGCTCACCATGCGCAGCTACAACTGCCTCAAGCGCGAGGGTATCCACACCGTCAGCGAGTTGGTCTCCCGTTCCGAGCAGGATCTGCTGGACATCCGCAACTTCGGCTCCAAGTCGATCGAGGAAGTCAAGCTGCGCCTGCACGAGATGGGCCTCTCCCTGAAGGACAGCTCGCCGGGCTTCGACCCGCTGGGTGCCCTGTCCAACTACGACAGCGACGTCGACTACGACGACTCGTACTGAGCAACAGGAGACATTGAACATGCCAAAGCCGACTAAGGGCCCTCGTTTCGGCGGTAGCCCGGCGCACCAGCGGATCATCCTGGCCAACCTGGCCACCCAGCTGTTCCAGCACGGCAAGATCACCACGACCGAGGCCAAGGCCAAGCGCCTGCAGCCGCTCGCTGAGCGTCTGATCAGCAAGGCCAAGCGCGGCGATCTGCACAACCGTCGTCTGGTGCTGCAGACGATCACCGATCCCGGCGTGGTGCACATCCTGTTCGCCGACATCGCTCCGAAGGTTGCTGAGCGCAACGGGGGCTACACCCGGATCACCAAGATCGGCCCGCGCAAGGGCGACAACGCCCCGATGGCCGTGATCGAGCTCGTCACCGAGACCGTCGAGGAGTCCCGCAAGGCCAAGGAGAAGGGCGCGGCGAAGAAGGCCGAGCCGGCCAAGGCTGCTGCGAAGGCTCCGGCCAAGAAGGCCCCGGCCAAGAAGGCTCCGGCCGAGGCTGAGGTCGTCGAAGAGACCGTCGTCGCGGACGAGGTCGTCGCGGCTCCGGTCGAGGAGGCTGTCGCCGAGGAGGCCCCGAAGGCCAAGAAGGCTCCGGCCAAGAAGGCTGCCGCGAAGGAAGAGGCTGAGGCTGAGGCCTGAGTCATCCCCGAGCGCCAACACCGCCCGTCCCCTGTGGGGGCGGGCGGTGTTGTCTGTGGCGACCGGCTCGGTGAGCCGGCGTGCCGGGCGCGGCGACTCAGTGTGCGACGTGGAAGCGGCGCCGGGGGTGAGCCGGCTTCTCGATCTCGTCCAGGACGGCCAGGGCCAGGTCGGCGGCCGAGATCTCGGACTTGCCGTTCTCGTCGGAGAGCAGGACATCGTCGCTGGTCCGGTAGCTACCGGTAGCGGTGCTCGGCACCCAGGCGCCGAACTCGCCCGCGGGGCTCACATAAAACCAGTCGAGCTCGGCCGGCGCAGCGCGGAAGGCATCCAGCTTGTAGATGCCGAGGTTCATCTCAGGTAGGACCTCGGCCGGCGGGTTGGCGACGTCGATCAGGCGCGGGCCCTCCGGGGCGACCAACAAGGAGCCGGCCCCACCCAGTACACCGAGTCGGAAGCCCTGCTTCTGGGCCAGCGTGACCAGCTCGTCGAAGACCGGCTCGACCTTGCCCGCCATGTCGCCGCGCGGGGAGAGCGCCTCGAAGACCACGTCCGCACCGGCCACCGCCTGGGCGAGGACGTCGGAGTCGAGGACGCTGCCCGTCAGATACGTCACGCCGTCGATCGGCGTCTCCGGGGCCCGGCGGCTGACCGCCGTCACCTGATGTCCGCGGGTGGCGGCCTCAGCCACCACCGCCGCGCCACCGTAGCCGGTACCGCCGAGCACTGTGATCTTCATCGTCCCACCTCTGGTTGCAGTTTCAACTAAGAAACGGTCCTCGGTGGCAGACTATTCCGACCCGGGGCGCCCGAGAGACCTAACCTTGGCGTTCGACGAGCTCGTAGAGGCGTCCGTCCGGGGCGAGGAAGCTCAGTCCGAGGATCTGCACGAGCTCAGGCTGGCGAGCCGGCGGCAGCCACCAGGCTCGGCAGTCTGTCCAAGGCGACGTCGCGGGCGATCGGGCCATGCCCGGGGATCAGCCACTGTGTGTCCAGCTCGGTCAGCGCGGCGAGTGCCTGTTGGGCTTGCATGGGTTCGTCGGTGAATGGGGCGGGAGCCAGGCCGCGGCGTCCAGTGACCACATTTCGGGTGGTCAGGGCGTCGCCGACGAACAACGCGCCGATTCCGGCGAACTCAAAGGCCACACTCCCTGGGGAGTGCCCGGGCAGCCCGATCACCCGTGGGCGTCCGGGGACGTCCAGGGTGAGGGGAGCCTGGAAGGTGGTCACCTCGGTCAGCCACTCGGTCTTCAGCCCGCCGTGGCTGGCGGCGTAGCCGAGGAACTGAGCGACGGCGAATGGGTTGATCTTTCCCCAGCCGGCCTCCGGCTTGGGTCCACCAGTGGCGCGATCGGCGTCGGCGGCGTGGATGTGTACCGGCACGCCGTGCTCGCGCCGCAGTCGCTCGGCGAAGCCGATGTGATCGGAGTCGCCATGAGTGAGTACGACGGCCGTGATGTCTTCGGGGCCGGCCCCCATGGCCGCGAGCTCGCGCCGAAGCAGCTTCCAATGGCCGGCCAGGCCGGCGTCCACCAGAGTCAGGCCGTCTGTCGTGGCAACCAGGTGACAGGCGACCAGGTCGTTGCCGATCCGGTGGAGCCCTTCGGTCAGCTTCATGCGAACTCTCCGCACCTCGGGCCGAGGGGACGCCTGCCTGTGGGAGCGAACTCGAGGGTGAATCGAATGACGAGGTTGAGCATCATTCCTCCTTCTTGTGATAGCTAAGATACATAGCTATCATGGCTATGTGCAATAGCTAACCTGGGAAGGAGGCAGCAATGCCTACTCCGGCACGAACGTCCACCGAAGAGATCGTGGCCGCCGGCCGCAGCCTGGTCGCGGTGGAGGGGCTGGACGGCTTGACGATGCAGCGAGTCGCGGAGCTGGTCGGCGTCCGGGCCCCATCGCTGTACAAGCGAGTGCCGAGCCGGGCAGCCCTGGTTCGGCTGGTCGCCTCCGATCTGCTGGCTGAACTCGGAGCGACGCTGGCAGGTGCTGCCGGCACGGGCGACGCGTCGGCGGATCTTCGTGGGTTGGCTCGCAGCTTTCGAGGCTTCGCCCTGGCTGAGCCCGGGATCCTCTCGCTGCTATTCAGCCCGCTGCCGAGCGAGATGGCGCCGGACCCTCAGGAGGTGGCCCTCAGTGTCGAGCCGCTGCTTGCCCTCACCGGCGCACTGGTCGGCCCAGGGCGGGCCTTGCCGGCGGCTCGGACCCTGACTGCATGGGTCTCCGGCTTCGTCCGGATGGAAGGGCAGGGTGCCTTTGGGCTGGGTGGAAGCATCGACGAAGCCTTCGACTTCGGCTTGGACGTCCTGCTGGCCGGGCTCCGGTTCGCAGGCGGGAGTGCCCCTGCCGCCCCATAGAGGGCCGAACGGCTCTGCTCGTCACCAATGCCTGCACCCATCGCCGAACGCCCTCCTTCGTCACCTGGTGCCTCCGTTCGTGGAGAGGCGTTCGACGGGCAGGACAGGGCAACGCCCCCAGGACGCTCGGGGGGAAGTATCGTCCTGGGGGCGTTGGCTCAGAGGGTCAGCGGGTCGCCTTCTGGCCGCAACCGCCCCACGGCTTCACTCCACGCTTGGTGTAGAGCCGGTTGGCCACGGTGATCTGCTCAGCCTTGCTGGCCTTGTGTGGCTTGGCGGCGAAGTCGCGTCCGCCCTGGGAACGCCAGGTCGCCAGGTTGAACTGGAGGCCGCCGTAGTAGCCATTGCCGGTGCTGATGTGCCAGCGGCCACCGGACTCGCACTTGGCGATCTTGGACCACATCTTGGCGCGTGCCGTGTTGAGCGACTTGCCCTTGGTGCCCACCTCATGCACGGCCGTCACCGGCGCCACCAGGACGTTCTCGCTGACCAGCACCTTGGCTGTGGTCTTCCCGTTCGTGGTGGTGATGGTGTACGTCCGCTCGGCCGAACCGACCTGACCGGCGGTGATCACGTTCACGGTGCCGCGGCGCAGCCGATTGTTGGCGATCTTGGTGACCGCGAAAGGGATCGTCTCGGTCAGGGTCTGGGTGGTGGTTGCTACGCGATAGACCGTGACCTTGGTCTTCTTCTTCAGCACCGTGCTCAGCGCGGGCTTCGCGTAGTCCTCGGTGCCGAGGCTGACCTGGCGATCCAGCAGCAAGTCGGCGACGGTGACCGCACGGGTCTTGATCCAGGTGGCCTTGGTGGAGCCGACCTTCAGCCGGACCCACTTCGCTTTCGCGCTGAGGTTGGCGGCAGCCCCAGTGCTGGATCCGGCAGTGGCGGCCGCCGTGGTGGCGGTGGCTCCCGGGGTGATGGCCTCAGCGATAGTGGTGCTACTGCCGACCAGGGAGAGAGTCAGAGCCAGGCCGATCAGGGTCTTCTTCACAGGTTCCGTCCAGGGGATCTCGAGGGTAGATCGCGATTCAGCCTGCCTCATCCTGAGAGAATGGTCAAGTTTTTCTCAGGAAAGTGCTGAGGTCTGACTCAGGCGCAGGTCCACGGACGGGTGCCGGCCTTGGCGTAGTACCGGTTGGCGACGGTGATCTGTTCGGCCCGACTCGCCTGGTGCGGGTAGGCCGCGAAGTCGCGTCCGCCGTTGGCCTTCCAGGACGCCAGGTTGAACTGGAGGCCGCCGTAGTAGCCGTTTCCGGTGTTGATCGACCAGTTCCCGCTGGACTCGCAGCGAGCGATTCGATCCCACATGGACGCCCGGGCCAGGTTGATCCCGGCACCATTCCCGGTGACCTTGGTGCCGACGGCGATCACCCGGGTGACCGGCTGGCTGAGTACGGTCTCGCTGATCAGCTCACGCTTGGACTGCTTGCCGTCGATCACGGTGACCCGGTAAGTACGGGTGGCCTTGCCGGCCTTGCCCCTGCTGATCACCCGGGACTCGCCCAGCCAGAGGCTGGCGTCGGACTTCTTCTTGGTGGTGAAGGCGATCGACTCGGAGCGCTCGAGCGCGGACACTCGGACCCGCTGAAGCACCACCTTCTCGCCCTCGGTCAGCACCGTGTCGGTGGATGGGCTGACTTTGTCCTGGACCTGTGCGCCCAGCTGCTGCTCGTCAAGCAGGTCGGCCACGGTGTTGGCATTGGTGGTGACGGTTCGCGTCTTGCCGTCGACGACCAGGCGCACCTGCTTCGGAGTGCTGACCGTGACCTCCAGGCCGGAGCGCGGCACCGGGCTGGCCAGCGCCACGGACGTCCAGGCGCCGTTCAGGTCGGGCACCCGGGCCGCCAGCGCTTCGGCGAGCTCGACCTCGGTGGTCACGAAAGTGCCCTCCGCGCCGTCCAGGATGAGCGTGATCGGCTTGGCGTAGCGAACCGTGATCACCGATCCGTCAGCAATGGCACTCTGCGGAGCGGGGGAGACCTCGTCCTGTCCGGTCACTGTGACTCCATTGGCCGACAACACGTCCGCGACGGTGAGGGCGAAGGTGGAAGCTGGGCGCTCCACTCCGTCCACGACTAGTCGGACGTCCTTGTGCAGCGCGGCACCGGTGGCGATGCCGCCGCCGGCCAGGGCGAGCGTCACCGCAGCAGTGGCGAGGTGCTTGAAAGCCAAGAGAAATCCCCCAGGGATAGGCAACTGGTTCAACCAGCCTGCCTGATCCTGAGAGATTGGTCAACTTCTCTCAGGAATCATCCCTGGGGGATTCGGTGTCAGTCAGTCCTCGGTCAGAGGATGTCGGCGGCCTTCGCCTTGGCCAGCCGCTGGGCCACATCTGCCCAGTTGACCACGTTCCACCAGTTCTTCACGTAGTCGGCCTTGACGTTCTTGTACTGCAGGTAGAAGGCGTGCTCCCACATGTCGAGCTGGAGCAGCGGCAGCTGGCCCACCGGCAGATTGTTCTGCTGGTCGTAGAGCTGGTTGATGTTCAGGCGCTTGCCCATGGTGTCCCACACCAGCATCGCCCAGCCGGAGCCCTGCAGAGAGTTGGCGGCCGCCTCGAACTGGCCCTTGAACCCGGTGAAGGAGCCGAAGAACTCATCGATTGCGGTACCGACCTCGCCGTCGGGCTCGCCGCCGCCGTTGGGCGACATGTTCTTCCAGAACACTGAGTGGTTGATGTGGCCGCCCAGGTGGAAGGCCAGGTCCTTCTCCAGCTTCGGGATCGCGGCGAAGTCGGCCTTGTCGCGGGCCTCGGCGAGCTTCTCCAGAGCGGTGTTCGCGCCAGCCACGTATGTGGCGTGATGCTTGCTGTGGTGCAGCTCCATGATCTCGCCCGAGATCGACGGTGCCAGTGCGCCGTAGTCGTAATCGAGATCGGGCAGGGTGTAAGCCATCTTTGCGTTCCCTTCATAGCGGTTTATGGCAATCATTCGCCTCAACCCTGCTACCTGCGTGGCTATTCCGGCCGCGTCGGTGCGGCAATTGCTTCCGCGAAAGTGGCTGGACGTGCGGCCCGGCGCAGGACCCGCAACAGCGGGACTCCCAGCAGGCCGATCAAGGCAGCATTGGTCAGCGCACGGCCGAGGTTCCAGCCCATGGAGGTGGCGATGTTGTACAACACGAAGCGATGCAGGTTCTCCAGCGGCCCCAGTGTTGCGTCGAAGGAGATCTGAGTCTCGTTTCCGATCCCGAACGGCCAGAACGAGAAGTCCATCACCCAGCCGTAGGCGAAGGCCGAGACCATGCCGTAGCCGGCCAGCAGCCAGATCTCGGCCCAGCCCCGTGCCTTCGGCAGCATCCCGGCGAACAGGCCGACGAAGCCTGCCGAGAGCATCTGGTAGGGCAGCCACGGCCCGACACCGGAGGTGATCAGTGCCGAGGTGAACAACGTGATCGCGCCCAGCGCGAAGCCGAAGCCGGCCCCGAATACCCGTCCGGCGAGGATCATCAGGAAGAAGATCAGCTCGAAGCCGGCCGTCCCCGCGCTCAGCGGGCGCAGCACCGTCCCCACCGCCGCCAAGACGCCGAGCATGGCCAGGGTGCGGGCGTCCATCCGTCCGCCGGCCACCTCCGACAGCACGACGGCCAGCACGGTGGTCAGCGCGATCGCGAACATGATCGGTGCCTGAGTCGGTGACATGCCCGACTCCGGTCGCAGGAAGAGCGGCCAGCTGAAGGCGACTACGCCGACCAGGACGGATACCGCCATCGCCACCTGGGAGCGTCGCGTCTCCATCACAACCCCTTGGCAACGTCGCCGGGGGTGAGGATGCGGGCCGGGGCGAAGACCTTGGCCATCTGCGGGGCGTAGGCGGGGGAGGAGGTCAGCAGTGCTGCGGTGGGGCCGTCGGCGATCAACTCGCCGTCGGACATCAGTACCGTCCGCTCGCTGGTGGCCGCGGCGAACTCGACATCGTGGGTGCTGATCAGCACAGCAACTCCGGTGCCGGACAGCTCAGTGATGATCCGGCGCAACTCGGCCTTGGCCCGGTAGTCCAGGCCCCGGGTCGGCTCGTCCAACAGCAGCACCGGCGGACGGGCCGCGAGTTGCACGGCCAGGACCAGGGCCAGGCGCTGTCCCTCGGACAGGTCTCTCGGGTCCCGGTCCGGATCCAGCTGCACGCCGAGGGAATCCAGTAGGGCGGCCGTGGTGCCGGGGGCGGCTTCGCTCTCCCGGTCGGCCTGCTCGCACTCGGCGGCCACGCTGGGCAGGTAGAGCAGGTCTGCGGCGGTCTGCGGAACCAGAGTGACCAGCCGGCGCGCGTCGGCCGCGTTCAGCCGGCGCGGGTCCTGGCCGTCCACCACGACCTCGCCGGCGCAGGTCAAAGCCCCTTGCAGCGCCCACAGTAGCGACGACTTACCGGCGCCGTTGCGGCCGAGCAATGCAGTGATCGAGCCAGCCGACAGTTCAAGATCGACCCCGGCGACCGCTGTGGTGTGGCCATAGCGGACCTCGACGCCCTGTGCAGCCAGCGCGACCGGCCCGGTCGCAGCCGGACGCACCTGGGGTGGGGTGGGAAGTATGCCTTCGGAGAGCACCCGGCGGCGGGCTTCGCGGACGCTCAGCGGCACCTCGGCCCAGCCGACGGCGCGGGCCAGCTCGGCCAGCGGCGGGCGGACGCTGGCCCGGGCCAGCACCTGGCGAGGCTCGCCGTGAACAAGGCTGCCGTCACCGGGCAACCAGATGATCGAGTCGGCGGCCTGCATCACCCGCTCGAGCCGATGCTCGGCCAGCACTACGGTCAGTCCGACCTCGTGGACCAGGGTCGAGATCGCCGCGAGGACGTCTTGGGCCGCAGTCGGGTCCAGGGCCGAGGTCGGCTCGTCCAGGACCAGTACTCGCGGCTGTGCGGCGAGCACGGCGGCGATGGCAACCCGCTGCTGCTGGCCGCCGGACAGCTCGATCAGCGGCCGCCGGCGCAACTCGGCGATCCCCATCAGGTCGAGGGTCTCCTCGACGCGTTTACGCATCGCGACCGGGTCGATGCCGAGCTGTTCCATGCCGTAGGCGATTTCGTCCTCGACTGTGTCGGTGACGAAGCCGCGCAGCGGATCCTGGCCGACGTAGCCGACCACATCGGCCAGATCGCGGGGACGGAACGTGGCGGTGTCCCGACCGTCCACCAGCACTCGGCCGCGGAGCAGTCCTCCG
>Ga0268263_1000717_pt1 | contig 41556 bp, 38 predicted proteins | sample Biomet5_FD_190358 | JGI IMG/M metagenome (GOLD analysis project Ga0268263, IMG submission 190358) | Microbial communities from bioreactor (seeded with sewage sludge) at LBNL, California, USA - Biofuel metagenome 5 (SPAdes) (version 4) | ecosystem: Engineered > Bioreactor > Anaerobic >... | reverse complement strand
GGGCTCGGTCGTGACTGCCGTCTATGAAGGCACCCGGCCGCTGCTGCTGGAAGTGCAGGCGCTGACGGCATCGAGCAATATGAGCTTCCCCAGAAGGACTGCGATCGGGGCGGAAGCATCGAGACTCAATATGATACTTGCCGTGCTGGAGAGGAAGGCCGGTATCCCTGTCAGCGATTATGATGTATATGTAAACATCGTCGGCGGACTGAGGCCAGAAGGCACATCGATAGATCTGGCGGTCGCTCTGGCGGTCTGCTCCAGTTATTCGGGACGGCCGTGCCGTGCGGACACGCTTGTCCTCGGCGAGATCGGACTGACGGGAGATCTGAGATCGGTACAGAATACAGAAAAAATAATTCGCGAAGCAGCCAGAATGGGATTCGCGAAGATAGTTCTGCCGGAAAAACAGGCCAGGAAGCTGTCGGATATCTGCGCGGAGACGGGCATACAGATAGAAGGTGCGCGTAATATCACAGAGGCTGTGAGAATATGCATCCCCAGATAGCCGGGATCTGATCCGGGAATCAGGTGATGATGTCTATAGGGAATCAGATGATGCTGCCTTTAGGAGATCAGACGATGATATCTTTAGGCGGGTTGACGGCATTGAGTTCGAACCAGATAGTGGTGCCTTTGCCTACCTTGCTTTCTGCTCCGAATTTGGCTCCGTGGAGCGTCAGGATCTCTTTCACTATCGAAAGACCCAGTCCGGAACCGCTGGTAGTACGGACATGGTTGCTGCTGGTCTTGTAGTAACGGTCCCATATATGCGACAGCTCTTCGGGTTTGATGCCGACACCGTGATCTACTACTTCGCAATGTACTTTCTTTCCCCAGCGTTTGACATTGATAATGATCTTTTTATCAGTACCGCAGTACTTGACCGCGTTGGTCAGGAGATTTGAAATTACCTGACGTATCTTTTCGTCATCGCCTTCCACATATGTGCCGCGGCGGCAGTTGAATTCGATGTCGAATCCGTCGCGCTCTTCGAGTATATGATAAGGCATCAGAATAGCATTTATAGATTCGCTGATATCAAAGCTGGACATATCGATAGAAAGCGTGCCTGATTGCATGGCTGAAAGCGTGAGCATGTCGCTGACCAGACTGTTCAGTCTGTCGGCTTCCTCGATGATCACCTTGAGATGCGCGTTGCGCTTTTCGGGATTGTCGCCGGAAAGATCTCTTATCATTTCGGCATACGATTTTATCATCGTCAGCGGCGTACGAAGATCGTGGCTGACATTGGCCATCAGATCCTTCTGCAGCATGGTGGAGCGCTCCAGATCATATGATATCTTGTTGAGCGTTTTGGCCAGATCGCTGATCTCGGTATATTCCGTTTTTGCGGGAAAGGTTATTCCGTATTGTCCGTCGGCAAGTTTTCTCGCTGAACGCGTCATCGTGGTTATAGGACGCGAGATCTTTGACGAAAGATAAAATGAGATGATAAAGGCCATGGCCAGGGCTATGATCATTATATAAAGCAGCTGGTTCTGGAGTATGCTGATAGTCGAAGCGACCGGGTATAATGGCGATATTATGAACAGAATAGTGTCCGAACTGCCATCGGAAGCATCCATGTACTGCGCATACACAAAAGAATTCTGCGAGGTCCCTTCTGTGGGTATGGTCGATTCATATCTGTCGCTTTTGGTTTTACTCGGATTGTTGGGATCTTTGGAAGCGTTTTTCGGATCGTTGAGGCCTGAACGCGCCTCGGAGATAGACTTATCATACGATTTCAGAGGGTCTTCAGGATACAGAGTCTGATCATTTTTGCTGATGAGCACATAGCTGTCGTCGCCGTCAGGATCGTCTTGTATCAGCTTTTTCAGGTTTTTAGTGCCGCTTTCCTTATAGGAACTCGAAATAGAAACAGCCATGTTCTCAAGGCGTTTCTGTTTCATATCCGAATAGTAGAAGTTGAGGAACAGGATCTGAAGGAACCACATCAAAATCATGAGTACGATTGCAAACAGCAAAAAATATACCCATACACGAAATTTGATTGTTTTGAAATTGAACCTAAGCCTCAAATTTATATCCTACTCCACGTAATGTAACTATATGGTCACGGTAATCGCCGAGATTGTTCCTGAGATTTTTGATATGTGTGTCTATGGTACGATCATCGCCGAAAAAGTCGTATCCCCAGATGTCAGAGAGAAGTTTGTCTCTGGACAAAGCTATGTTCTTGTTCTGGACGAGATAGAAAAGCAAGTCATATTCCTTCGGCGTGAGTTCGATCTTTTCTCCGTCCACAGTGACGGTACGCGCTGAGATATTGATTACCAGGCCCCCGAATTCGAGTACTTCCGGCGTTCCCTGCGCAGCAGAAGAACTGTGTCTTGCAATTACGGCATTGATCCTTGCCATCAGTTCTTTCGGGCTGAAAGGCTTGATTACATAATCATCGATACCCAGTTCGAATCCGAACAGTTTATCATATTCCTCGTTTCTTGCAGAAAGCATGATAACAGGGACGTCCTTGATTTTTTTGATTTCTTTGCATGCAGAAAAGCCGTCAAGTTTCGGCATCATAATATCCATTATGATAATATCATAATCATTGAGTTTACAGAGACCTACGGCTGTCATGCCGTCTTCTGCCTCGGTAACTTCATAATCGTTGAACTCTGCATATTCCCGGATAACTTCTCGGATCCTGGCCTCATCGTCTACAACTAGCAGTTTGTACATGTTTGACCTCCATTACCCACACTTCTTTTCAGTTATATATTGTAACACAGATGTCAAGAAACAGGTGTTGATATTGTGTTGAAACAGTGCAGAAGTGCATTGCCGCACAGGTCCATAAAATGCCATGAAACCCATTGACACATATAAATCATTGTGATACACTACATATTTACTTTCTTGACATTATGGCGCTTTCTGATTTATAATATATAAAGAATAGACTTGGAGGCGTATGATGTATAAAATCGGCGACAAGATCGTATATCCCATGCATGGCGCGGGCATTATCGAGAAAATAGAAGATAAAACGATACTTGGCGAAAACAGAAAATATTATATATTGAAGATCCCTTTTGGAGACATGAAAATCATGATACCTGTCGATAAGAGCGATGAAATCGGCGTGCGCGATGTGATATCGTCGGACGAAGTAAAGAAAGTACTCAATGTACTGGGTGCGCCTTCTACTGTCATGTCTTCTAACTGGAATCGCAGATACCGCGAGAATATGGAAAAGCTTAAGACCGGCAGCGTAAAAGAAGTGGCCGAAGTCGTGAGGAACCTTCTGCGTACAGAGAGAGAAAAGCATCTTTCCACAGGAGAGAAAAAAATGCTGACAAATGCATGTCAGATATTGAAGAGCGAGATAATACTGGCTACAAATCTCGAACCTTCCGAAGCAGATAAACTGATCTGCAGTGCTGTATAGTATTGGCGCGCAGTTCAGTCTGTTTATATAGATACAAATCAATAATATGAGAAAGGAGGTGAAAATCACCATGCTGAAAAAACTGTTCAGGCTGGCTTTCACGCTCATCGGCTGTTTCGCGGGTTACGGTGCGTTCGCTCTGGCAAAGTTTCTGTTTTCAAAGAGCAGATATTGGCCGGAAGGGGGATTCACTCTTTGGCAGCAGATCGGTATAGCTGCTGTATTCGTAATTATTTTCGGATTATTATTTTTTAAACTTACACCGACCCTCGACAGAAAGAGCAAAAAAGTCGCCAAAAGCATCGAAATCGATCTTCAGCATTTTTCCACGAATGAGATAGTCTCAGGGACTGTGGGCCTTATTACCGGACTGGTGCTGGCATATCTGATCAGCAAGATATATGCACTGATCAATGTTCCGTATCTGCCTATTATTCTGACGATAATCACATATCTGATACTTGGATATGTCGGTGCCGTAATAGCAACCAGACGGGGAAAAGAAATCTTCTCTTCATTTGCTTCCGGCAAAAAGGGACAGGGATCCGGCAAGGGAAAAAGCAAATCAGGAGAGGCGCTGCCGAAGATACTCGATACCAGCGTAATTATCGACGGTCGTATTTCTGATATTATGCGTACCGGCTTCATGGAAGGCAAGATAGTGATACCGGATTTCGTTCTGGTAGAACTGCGTCATATTGCAGATTCTTCAGACGGTCTGAAAAGAAACAGAGGCCGCCGGGGACTGGATGTGCTTAACAGGATACAGAGCGAATTCGGGATAGAGATATACAATACTGCCGGAGACAAATCTCTTGAGGAGATACCTGAAGTAGATGTGAAGCTGCTGAAACTGGCACAGAAGATAAACGGCGGAGTCATCACTAATGACTTCAATCTCAATAAAGTGGCAGGCATAAATGGTGTAAAGGTGCTTAATATCAATGAACTGGCCAATACGCTGAAACCGGTCGTGCTGCCGGGAGAAGACATGGAGCTTTTTCTGGTCAAGGAAGGCAAGGAGCACAATCAGGCTGTTGCATACCTTGATGACGGAACAATGATAGTAGTTGAAGACGGGCGCAGGTTCATCGGTAAAAACATTAGCGCTACAGTGACAAGTGTGCTGCAGACTTCTGCAGGGCGGATGATATTTGCAAAACCCGGAAAGAAAACAAATGTATAATAACAGAAGAATAGGTGTGATCATTGCCGCCGGAGGAAGCGGGAGACGCATGGGCAGCGATGTTCCCAAACAGTTTATAAAAACAGACGGAGAAACGATACTGACAAAGGCCGTGAAGGCCTTTGCCGGTTCGGATATCCCGGACTGTATTTTTTTAGTTGCGCCGGAAGAATATATGGAAGAAAGCAGAACGATCCTGCAGACGGAACTGAGCAGAAAAGAGCTCGCCAGGATCAAAGCCATACTTTCAGGAGGACACGACAGACAGGATTCGGTTTTCCGGGGCCTGAAGGTCATGGATAAAATGGATCCCGCAGTCGAGTATGTCCTTATTCATGATGCGGCCAGACCTTTTGTTTCTGGACAGACGATCAGGAGTGTAACTGCGGCGGCAGTCGAAACCGGTGCCGCAGTGCCTGTAGTACCTGTCAGGGATACGATCAGAGACGACGGCGTTACTGTCAGCAGAGAAAAATTCAGAGCGGCACAGACCCCTCAGGGTTTCGAAAAGAACATGATCATCAGGGCGCACGCCATAGGCGCTGCCAGACATTTGAGCGCAACTGACGATGCCGGTCTTGTTGAACAGCTGGGCTTCAGAGTAGCTGAAACGGAAGGCGGATATGAGAATATCAAGATCACGGTGCCGTCCGATCTCAAAAAAGAATCGCGTGCCGGTACAGGTATGGATGCACACAGACTCGAAAAGGGAAGGAAGCTCGTTCTCGGGGGAGTCCAGATCGCTTTCGAAAAGGGACTGGCAGGACATTCTGATGCCGATGTACTGACTCATGCCGTTATGGATGCGCTTCTCGGCGCGGCCGGGATGGGAGATATCGGGAAGCTTTTTCCGGACAGTGATAATGCGTATAAAGGCATTTCAAGCATGACCCTGCTGCGGCGTGTCGGAGAAATGATAGAAAAAGAGGGGTATACGACAGGCAATATTGATGTTACACTGATTTGCGAAAGGCCGAAAATATCAGAGCATACAGAAAAGATGGCTGTCATGATATCGAAGGCCCTGGGCATCAGCCCGGGATGCGTCAATATCAAAGGCACCACCTGTGAAGGAATGGGATTCACAGGCAGAGGAGAGGGTATTGCCGCTCAGGCTGTCTGTATCATAAACAGAAAGTAATATATAAACGAGGAGACAACAGAACATGAGACTATCAAAAATGCATTTCAGGACATTGCGCGAAGTACCAAATGAAGCGGAAATACCCAGCCATATACTCCTGCTCAGGACAGGCATGATCAGGAAACTGGTTTCAGGCGTCTACGGATTCATGCCTATGGGGTGGAGATCGGTACGCAAGATAGAGAACATAATAAGAGAGGAAATGGATGCAGCCGGCAGTCAGGAGATACACATGTCGGCAGTGCAGCCGGCAGAATTATGGGAGGAATCAGGCAGATGGTCCGCGTATGGGCCGGAGCTGTGGAGGATCAAGGACCGCAACGGCAGAGATTTCTGCCTGGGACCGACACATGAGGAGATATTCACTGATATAGTAAGGAATGATATCTCATCATACAGACAGCTTCCCGAAAGTCTTTATCAGATACAGACAAAATACAGAGACGAAGCCAGACCGCGTTTCGGCCTCATGCGCAGCCGTGAATTCATTATGAAGGATGCTTACTCTTTTGATAAAGACAATGAGGGGCTGAATCGCAGCTATGATGAGATGTATGCAGCCTACGAAAAGATCTTTACGCGCTGCGGACTGACATTCAGAGCAGTAGAAGCCGACAGCGGCGCGATCGGCGGAAGCAACTCGCACGAGTTCACGGCGATTTCTGAAGTAGGCGAAAGCGAAGTGGCATATTGTGAAAAATGTCATATGGCGGCAACTGTCGAGCGTGCGGAATGTAAAGATGCTCCGGCATCAGATGAAGAAGAGCTGCCTATAGAGGAAGTCAGCACTCCGGGAACGAAGACGATCGAAGAGGTCGCGGATTTTCTGGATCTGCCCAAAGAAAAAACATTGAAGGCGCTGCTCTTTGTCACATACGACGAGATGGGAAAAGAAAGCGGATATGTGGCTGCATTTGTCAGAGGCGACCGCGATATGAACATGACAAAGCTTGTCAATGCTCTCGGTATCCCTGAACATGCGATCGAATTTGCCGATGAGGAAAAGATGTCGGCTGTAACGGGCTGCGTCGGAGGATTCACAGGTCCGACCAGACTGCATGATTGTACGATAGTTGTCGACAGCGAGATCCCGGGAGCGAAAAATCTCTGCGCAGGCGCCTGCAGGACGGACTGTCATCTGAAAAATGTGAATTACGGCAGAGATTACAGCGCTGATATCGTTACTGATATCAAGGTGCTCAATGAGGGAGATCCGTGTCCCGTATGCGGCGCTCCGGTAAAGCATGCCAGAGGAATAGAGGTGGGTCAGGTATTCAAACTGGGCACAAAGTATTCGGATTCCATGGGCGCTTACTATATAGATGAAAACCAGAAAGAACATCCGATAGTTATGGGATGCTACGGCATCGGCGTCACCAGAACGCTGGCGGCAATAGTCGAGCAGTACCATGATGAGAACGGCATCATCTGGCCGGTGGCGATCGCTCCATATCATGTGATGATAACGGTAGTAAAACCGGGAGACGCTGTGCAGATGTCTCTGGCAGAGACGCTGTATGATGAACTTACGGCGGCAGGCTGCGAGGTCGTTATTGATGACAGAGACGAGAGGCCGGGCGTCAAGTTCAAGGATGCAGATCTGCTGGGATTGCCGGTAGGCATAACTGTGGGCAGGGATGCTCCCGACGGCATGGTGGAATATAAACTGAGAAGAGACAGCAGCAAGGAAAAAATAACCGTCGCTGAAGCTGTCGGCAGAACGGCAGAATTAGTAGAAAGAGAAAAATAATATCGATCATGGGTCAGAAGAGAGATATAAAAGAACTGTTCATTATCTTCCTGTCGTTTTTCAAGATAGGGATGTTCACCATCGGGGGCGGTCTTGCCATGATACCGCTGATGGAAAAAATAATCGTCGACAAAAAAGGCTGGCTGACGGAAGAAGAGATGATAGACTGTGTCGCGATCAGTCAGTCTATGCCGGGCGTGATAGCGGTGAATGCCGCCACATATATAGGAAACAAAAAAAGAGGAATGGCCGGCGCGGCTGCAGCTACAGCGGGCGTCGTCCTTCCTTCTTTTGTTATTATAATCCTGATAGTGATGTTCCTGCATAATCTTAATGACAATGTTTATGTGCAGGGAGCCCTGATGGGCATAAAGGCTGCCATATGCGGACTGATATGCGTTACGCTTTATAATATGTGCAGACATACTTTAAAAAATGTCTTCTCCTGCGTTATCGCAGCGGCAGTATTTGCAATTGTGGTTTTTTTAAGAATAACTGTTATAATCGTAATAGTGGCAGCGGCACTGGCGGGATATGTTTTTGTGACTGTGAAGGCGAAGAGAGGTGACGGCAAATGACGTACCTGATGCTGTTCCTGATGTTTTTCCGTACAGGTCTGTTCAGCTTCGGCGGCGGTCTGGCGATGCTGCCTCTGATATTCCAGACAGTGACAGAATTCGATGTGATGTCTTCCGGGGATTTTTCGGATCTGGTAGCGCTGTCGCAGGTAACGCCGGGGCCGATAGCAGTAAATGCGGCCACTTATGTGGGGATGACTTCATCAGGCATACCGGGAGCAGCAGCAGCTACGATAGGTGTGTCGCTTCCGTCGTTCATGATCATACTGATAGTGATGAAATTCATGGACAAATATAAGGAAAGCAGATTGATGCAGGGAGTCATCACCGGGATAAGACCGGCGGCTGTGGGACTGATAGCTTCCGCGGCGGTATATCTGGCAGAGACGACGTACACACTGGATCTGGATACGACAAATATAGTATTGATAGTGATGACAGTATTGACGATACTGCTGTCAGGAAAATTCAAAGTCAGCCCGATAATCATTACCTTGATCATGGGGGCTGCAGGAGCGGTGATATGTGGACAGGCGGCGTAAGAGTAATAATATTCAATGAAGAGGAAAAACTTCTGATGGTCAGGCAGCACCACGAGGGGCGTGATATATGGATGGTACCGGGAGGTGCCATAGAAGACGGAGAAGATGCCCATGATGCGGCTGTCAGGGAAGTGATGGAGGAGACCGGACTGATCATATCCATAAGAGATATGATATGGCATATAGAAGAAGTAAACGAAAAAAGAGGACAGCGTTTTGTGAACTACTTCATTGCCGATGTCATCGGAGGAAAGCTTGAACTGGGGACCGACCCCGAGTTCGGCGAAAACGAGCAGGTGCTCTGTGAAGCGGCATTCGTATCAAAAGATGAGATCGCCGAACTGCCGGAGGTTTTTCCGGAAATGCTGAGAGATGAATTATGGGAACTGGCTGCAGGCAGCCGCGAAGGATATAAGGTATATAAAGTAAGGAGGTAACAATGTCAGGATTTATTATTGAAATGGAAAACGGCGGAACTATGAAGGGTGAACTTTATCCCGATATAGCTCCGAAGACGGTAGATAATTTTATAAAGCTGGCAGAAGACGGCTTTTACGACGGACTGACTTTTCACAGAGTCATTCCCGGATTCATGATCCAGGGCGGATGTCCAAAGGGAGACGGCACGGGCGGACCGGGCTGGACTATAAAGGGAGAGTTCTCGGATAACGGAGTCGATAATGATATCGCACACGAAAGGGGAGTGCTGTCGATGGCGAGATCGATGAGTCCCAATTCGGCTGGCTCGCAGTTTTTCATCATGGTCGCTGACGCTCCTCATCTCGACGGACAGTATGCAGCCTTCGGCAAAGTCACCGAAGGTATGGAAACAGCTGATGAAATAGTATCTGTAAAAACCGGATTCGGCGATAAGCCGAAAAAGCCGCAGAAAATCAAAACGATAACAATAGAAGAGTGAACTGCTGATACGTGTTTACGGTAAAGGAACAGCGGTATCCGAAAAAAAATGACGAGAAAATCGGGAGACTTTTCGGGATTGCTATTGAAAAAAATACGTATGAGTATATAATATATTTTGGTGACAATTTTGACACTGAATATAAAAATGTTTCAGTTGCAAAAGTTAGTAATAATGTTTTTTTAAGGAGGCTTTAAAATGGCTTACAAATGTGATCAAAAAAGTATGAGCGACAAAATCAAGACATTCTCCAAGTACGGAGATGCAGGACACGGCGGTATCACTAGATATTCACTTTCTCCGGCAGCTCATCAGGCTAGAGAAGAGTTCAAAAAGAGAATGGAAGCAATCGGAGCAAAGGTTGTATGCGACGATGTAGCTTGCATGTACGCAACGCTGGAAGGATCAGATCCGAAAGCAAAGAGAATAGCAATGGGATCTCATTGTGACTCTGTTAAGAACGGCGGAAACTATGATGGTATCGAAGGCGTTATGACCGGTATGGAAGTACTGGAAACAGTAGCCAAAGAAAAAATACCCCATAAACATCCTCTGACAGCAATGATCTGGACGAACGAAGAAGGTTCGCTCTATCCTCCTGCAATGATGGTATCAGGAATAATCTGCAACGATTATCTTCCTAAAGAACTGGGAGTTAACTTCCAGTATGACAACATGATGAAATCAGCTCCTATCGACGAATCAGAATTCGCTAATTTCGGAGAAGCACTGGCAGCAACAAAGTTCAAGGGACCCAAGGAAAACAGAATCAGCCCCGAGAACACATGCGCAATGTTTGAAACTCATCTGGAGCAGGGCCCGATCCTCGAAGATGCAGGAAACGAAGTCGGCGCTGTACAGCTGGTAATGGGTATGTTCAACTATCACGTATACTTCCATGGTTTCACAGCTCATGCAGGCACATTCCCGATGGGCAAGAGACATGATGCTCTTTATGCTGCATCAGCATTCCTGTGCGAGATGCACAAGAGATTTGATGCTATCAACGAGAAATGCGATCCGGAATTCGTATACACCACAGGTGAGATTTATGTACACCCCGGAATCCATACATGCATCAATGATGAAGCAGAGTTCTCACTGGATGTAAGACATCCTGATCCGGCAGTTCGTAAAGAAGTAATGGATACTCTTAAAGAACTGGCACAGCAGGAATGGTGCAAGTGCTCATGCGACATAAAGGAACAGTGGGTAAGAGATACTGTTTACTTTGACAAGAACCTGGTTGGATTCGTAGAAGAATCAATGGAAGAGCTCGGACTGAAATGGCAGAAGATCCTCTCCGGAGCAGGTCATGATGCACAGTTCTGCGCATACATGCTTCCTACAACAATGATATTCTCAAGGACAAAAGATGGACTGTCGCATTGCGAACCTGAGCATGTTTCAGATGAAGACTGCACAGCAGCTGCATCAGCATGCCTGAACGCAGTACTCAAAGCTGACAAGTTCTATGACTAATTTCTGAGAATGAGAAATTCGATTTCGAAAGAAATATGTGCAAACGGACAGGCATGCCTGTCCGTTTGTTGTTGCAAAAAACAAACGTATGCAGTCGAAAAACATTTTATTTACAGACAGAAAAACACAGGGAAAAAAGCAGTAAAAAATGCGTGACAAGTGTGTAACAAAGTTAAGCGAAAGGCTTGCATTATTGATTAATTGTGATACACTTTAAGAACGAGGTCGTTATTAAATGGCCGGGAATTCTAATTGTATATTTTTGGGCTATCAGCTTGAAGAATATTATTTTAGTTTCGAAGGAGGAGTAGAAAATTGAGTAAAGTAGTAAAAGCAAAGTACACTGCTGAAGCCGTTGCTGGATTCAATCACAGAACAGCAATGGAAGAAGCAGCAAGATGCTTGCTCTGCCACGATGCACCGTGTTCAGCGGGCTGCCCTGCGGGGACAGATCCTGGAAAGTTCATCAGATCTATCAGATTCAGGAACGTTAAGGGTGCTGCAGAGACAATCAGAGAAAACAACCCATTGGGCGGATCATGTTCAAGAGTATGTCCTTATGACAGACTCTGTGAAGAAGCCTGCAGCAGATGCGGAATCGACAGACCTATTGAAATAGGAAAACTGCAGAGGTATGCGCTGGAACAGGAAAAGATCTTCAACATGAAGACCTTGAAAGCGCCCGCCAAGAAACAGAAAGGCAAAGTTGCCTGTGTAGGAGCAGGTCCTTCAGGACTGGCTTGCGCAGCTAAACTTGCTGAAGCCGGATACAAAGTAACTGTATTTGACAGAGAAGAAAAACCCGGCGGAGTCCTCACATATGGAATCGTTCCCAGCAGACTGCCTCAGGCTGTCGTTGATCAGGATCTGAAAGCCATCAAGGGACTTGGAATCAAATTCGTAATGGGTAAGAATGTAAAGGCATCCGACCTTGACGAGTTTGACGCAGTATATGTTGGAACAGGACTCTGGGCACCCAGGATCCCCGACATCGAAGGAAAAGATCTTAAGGGCGTATACGCAGCCAACGAATTCCTCAAGAAAGCAAGAACAAAGAAAGATGCTTTCAAACCTGGAAAGAAAGTCGTTGTAGTAGGCGGCGGAGACGTAGCAGTTGACTGTGCAGTTACTGCAAAACTTCTCGGAGCAGAAGATGTACGTATAGTATATAGAAGAACTCTCGAAGAAGCACCGGGCAACATGGTAGAATTCCAGTATGCTCTTTCACTGGGCATCGGCATCACTACAAACATGGCTCCGGCAGCTGTCAAGGGAACAAAGAAAGTTGAAGTTGCAGAGTTCAAGGGCAGAGCAATGAATGCAAAGCAGAAAGTTGCGCTCTCAGACAAAGCTGAACTGAAACTTGAAGCTGACACAGTAGTATTCGCAGTAGGCCAGGGCGCAGAAGATGTTACAGATTTTGCTCCTGTAAAGCTGAACGAAAAGGGCGGAGTAAAAGCTACTGCCAAAGGCAAAACAAACAATAAGAAATTCTTCGCCGGCGGCGATATCGTCAATGGCGGCAAAACTGTTGTTGAGGCTGTTGCAGCCGGTAAGGAAGCCGCTGCCACAATAGCAGAATACTTACAGAAAGGAGTGAAGTAGGATGGCTAAGAAAGATTTATCATTAAAGTATCTGGGAGTAGATTGCCTGAACCCTTACTTCCTCTCATCATCCCCGGTAGGCGGCAACTATGACATGGTTGCAAAATGTTTTGAAACAGGCTGGGGCGGCGTGTTCTATAAAACAATAGGCATGCAGGCTATGAATGAATGTTCACCGAGGTTCGACCAGGTCAACAAAGAAGGTCAGCCGTGGGTAGGATTCAAAAACATGGAGCAGATTTCCGACAAACCCCCCGAAGTAAACTTCGAGGCAGTTTACAAACTCAAGAAGGACTATCCTGATCATGTAATGGTAGCTTCCATCATGGGCGGAAACGAAAAAGAATGGAAAGAACTGGCCAAGATGGCAGAACAGGCAGGAGCAGACCTGATCGAAGGCAACTTCTCATGCCCGCAGATGACATACAAAGGCATGGGTTCCGATGTAGGATCAAATCCTGAACTGGTTACAAAATACAGCCAGGCTGTTTCCAGCACTACAAAGATTCCGTTCATCGCAAAAATGACACCTAACATCACTGATATGGTGATTCCTGCTGTTGCTGCTCTCGAAGGCGGAGCTGCTGCAGTATCGGCAACAAACACATACAAGTCCATAACCGATATCGACTTTGACAATATGACAGCTATGCCTGTTGTAGACAGCAAATCATCGATTTCTGGTTATTCCGGAGCTGCTATCAAGCCGATCTCGCTCAGATATTGTGCACAGGTTCTGCAGGAGCCCAAGATGAACAAGCTGGCAAAGAAAAACGGATATGACTTCGGTCACGGTCATGAAATGTCAGGTATAGGCGGTATCGAAACATGGAGAGATGCTGCAGAATATCTGGTAGTAGGATGCAGAAACCTGCAGGTTACTACAGCCATCATGCAGTACGGCTACAGAATCGTGGAAGACATGATCGACGGAATGCTCCACTTCATGGATGAAAGAGGATTCAATACTCTGGACGACATGATTGGTGTTGCTCTTCCGAACATCATTCCTGCTGAAGAGCTGAACAGAGACTTCAAACTGTTCCCGAACTTCGATACAAAGAAGTGCATCGGATGCGGAAGATGCTATGTTTCCTGCTTTGATGGCGCACATCAGGCTATCGACTGGAACGAAAAGAAGAGAAAACCTGAGCTCAACGAAGATAAATGCGTTGGCTGCCACCTCTGCCTGAATGTATGTCCTGTTGAAGGCTGCATAACACCGGGTAAGGTAGAATTCAAGGAAGGCGTAAAGAAGACAAGCAAAGATGAAATCATGAAGCATTCACAGCACGCCTATGACTAATTAGTCAAAATCAAAACTGCATAACAGCATTTTTCCGGGGAGCGCAAAACGCTCCCCGGTTTTTCAGCAAAACAGCAGTGCAGGGCATGGCCCTGCACTGCTGTTTTATTTCTGATACCATCAACTGTCTATTTTTCTTCCATTATTTTTACAGAAGCACTGCAGCCGATCCTGTCGGCCCCGGCAGAAATCATTTCCAGAGCAGTGCGCCGGTCGCGTATGCCGCCAGAAGCCTTTACCAGTGCTCGGCCGTCGACAGCCTTTTTCATCAGTTCAATATGAGCGCATGAGGCGCCTGCAGATGAAAAACCGGTAGATGTCTTTACGAAGTCCGCACCTGCCTCTACAGCTATATCGCAGGCCTTTACGATTTCGCTGTCTGTCAGCAGACACGTTTCAAGTATCACTTTGAGTATCGCGTCGTGTTCATATACGATGGACGCGACTGCAGATATATCATCAAGAACTGTTTCAAAGTCACCGGCCTTCATGGCACCGATATTCATGACCATGTCGATCTCATCAGCTCCGTTTTCACACGCAATATCGGCTTCATATGCCTTGGCACTCGTATCCATGGCCCCGAGCGGAAAGCCGACAACAGATGCGACATGCACATCTGAATCGGACAGTTCTTTTGATGCCAGCGAAACATAATACGAGTTGACGCAGACAGCACGGAAATCATATTCTCTTGCTTCGCGGCATAGACTGCGTATCATTTCAGGCGTGGCATCAGGCCTGAGCAGTGTGTGATCTATATATTTGTTGAGTTCCATCATTTCATCCGACCTCTGTTTGCGTATTCGTATACGGTCATGTTTCACTATTTTCTGTTGATTTTGTTTCTGACAGCAGCGACCACCGAAGCCACGATAGCTATCAGTACCAGTACTGACAAAAGCGTCAGCAGCGGTCCGAATGATCCAAAAAATCCGCCCATATTTCCTCCTGCTTTCTCTTATACATTGAATAGGAAATGTACAACATCTCCGTCTTTGATAATATATTCTTTTCCTTCTGCACGTATCAGTCCTTTTTCTTTTGCAGCAGAAAGACTGCCGCCGCAATTTATCAGATCTGCGTACGAGATAGTTTCCGCGCGTATGAAGCCTTTTTCGAAATCCGTATGTATCCTGCCTGCAGCCTGGGGCGCCTTGGTACCGCGTGTAACAGTCCAGGCCCGGGTCTCATCTTCGCCTGTAGTAAGGAAGGAGATGAGATCGAGCAGACTATACGAGGATTTTATCAGTTTATCGAGTCCTGATTCCCTGATGCCCATGTCTTCGAGGAACAGCTTCTTTTCATCGTCATCAAGTTCTGACAGTTCGGCTTCGATCTTGGCGCATATCACCGCGACTTCAGAACCCTCTTCTTCCGCATATGCGCGCAGCTCACGGATATATTCATTGTCCTCTGATACGTCGTCGTCCTCATTTACATTGGCTGCATATATAACAGGTTTATATGAAAGCAGATCAAGTGAATTGATGAATTCTTTCTCGTCCTCATCCATTTCCATGGCGCGGGCAGAACGTCCTTCTCCCAGCCAGGCAGCTGTTTTATTGAGGATATCGAGTTCCTTCTGCAGCCCCTTGTCGCCCTTGAGACCCTTTGTGGTTTTCTGGATCCTGCGCTCCAGGACCTCCATGTCGGAAAGGATGAGTTCAGTGTTGATAGTATCAACATCAGCAACGGGATCTATTCTGCCATCCACATGTACGACATTTTCATCTTCAAAGCAGCGTACGACGTGAACGATCGCTTCGACTTCGCGGATATGTCCGAGGAATTTATTGCCCAGTCCTTCGCCCTTGCTGGCTCCTTTTACCAGTCCTGCTATGTCGCAGAATTCAATAGTGGTATAAATGGTCTTTCTGGATTTGTATATGCTGGTAAGCTTGTCGACTCTTTCGTCGGGGACGGTAACAACGCCGATATTAGGTTCGATCGTGCAGAAAGGATAATTTGCAGCCTCTGCACCTGCCTTGGTTATGGCGTTGAATAATGTGCTTTTCCCTACATTTGGAAGTCCTACTATCCCGAGTTTCATTTTGTTTTTCCTTTCTTTTGTTCTTCAGAGAGCCCGGAGCCTGCGGCCGGATCTGAAGCGTGCCGCCGCAGGATCATATAGGCTGCAGCGCAGATTATTATCACAGATATACTCAGCACCTGTGCCTGTCTGAAGGGGCCGATCATGAGGCTGTCGGTACGGAGACCTTCAACAAAGAACCGCTCCAGTGAATACAGGATGCCGTACAGGCAGGCTGTCTGCCCGGTAAATTTACGATGGTCGTCGATATGCAGCAGCAGAACAAACAGTATCAGGCACCATATCGATTCATAGAGAAAAGTAGGATGTACTTTGACTCCGTTTACCATTATGCCCCAGGGAAGATCTGTCGGTCCGCCGTGGGCTTCTCCATTGAAATAATTGCCCCATCTGCCAATGGCCTGTGCCAGTGCTATTGCCGGAACGGCAAGATCCAATCCGTTGAGAAAATTGATTTTCTTATGCCTGCATACCAGCCATGCTCCGAGGAAGCCGCCGAGCAGAGCACCGTGGATCGCGAGCCCTCCGGCACGAAGGTCGAATATCTGCAGGGGGTCTTCTGCATAATACTGCCAGCTGAAGATCACATAGTAAAGTCTTGCTCCGACGATGCCGCACGGGACAGCGATAATGAGGATGTCAAGCATTGAATCCGCAGTTATCCCGTGCCGGGGCGCGCGCCTGCATGTTATGACCGCAGCGATCAGTATAGCCGCTGCCATTATTATACCGTACCATCTCACGTCCAGTCCGAACAACTGGAATGCCACGGGATCAGGATGTGACATAAATCTGCCTTTCTGCAAAAGATATCAATGCTGATATTATACATTGCCTGCGGAGATTTCTCAATATGATATGAGAGTAAAGCGTGCATATCAGGGACTTATCGACAGGTATGAAGAACTGCAGGCAGAGATTTCTGCAGAAGATGAAGCTCAGGGCGCAGGTACGGTGCGGCTGGCGGTCATACCTGTAGAATAAACATACAAACAGATTGGAGCATGTAGGGGCCTATATTCAAAATAGCACTATATCTTGTGCTTTGAACGCATAAACATTGGAAAATGCCACATTTTACAGAGCTTAAATGGATTGAATACCCTTTTTTTGGTCGTATTTTATTGAAAAATGGAGCAAAGTGGAGTAAAGTGGTGTTACTGAAAGATGCTTGTACAGAGATCTTCTGGTATGGGGGAAGAGTCAGATGTTTATAGGCAGTTATCAAAATTCAATAGACGTCAAGTCCAGAATGATCATCCCTGCTAAATACAGAGATGAACTTGGCTTGAAATGCGTCATAACAAAGGGAATAGATAAATGCCTGTACATATATCCTGAGAATGAGTGGGAAGCTTTCGCCGAGAAGTTGAAGGCGCTGCCCAAGTCGGATATCAAAGCCAGGAATTTTGTAAGACATTTCTACGGCAATGCAGAAGTATGTGAAATAGACAGGCAGGGCAGAGTCACTTTGCCTCAGGTACTCAGAGAGTATGCGGGGATCAGCAAGGAGCTGATGACCATGGGCAACGGTGAAAAGATCGAAGTCTGGGACAGAGATTCTCTCGATGCCAATGAGGATACAGCAGGTCTGGACGGGTCTGATATTGCGGCCGGCATGGAGCAGTATGGAATATAAACACACTTCGGTGCTCCTGAAAGAGTGTATCGATAATCTGAACATATGTCCTCAAGGGATATATGTGGACGGTACTTTAGGCGGCGGAGGACATGCAGAAGAGATCTGCAGACGGCTGGACGCTTCCGGAATGCTGATCGGAATAGACAGAGATGCAGAAGCTCTGGCGGCAGCATCAGAAAGACTCGAAAAATACAGCTGCCGGAAAGAATACATACAAAACAATTATACGGAAATAAAGCAAGTCGTCAGCGGGCTCGGACTTGAAGGCATAAACGGGGCGATCCTGGATCTGGGAGTTTCATCGTTCCAGCTCGATAACGAATCAAGAGGCTTCTCATATATGCATGATGCACCTCTTGATATGAGGATGGACCGGGATGACAGCTTTACAGCCTACAAGGTAGTCAATGACTACAGTGAAAAAGATCTTACCGGGATAATCAGAAAATACGGCGAAGAGAAGTGGGCATCAAGGATCAGCAGTTTCATTGTCAGAGAGAGAAAACAGGCTCCGATAGAAACTACGGGCCAGCTAGTGGACATAATCAAAGCAGCGATACCTGCCTCTGCAAGGAGAGAGGGTCCGCATCCGGCGAAGAGGACTTTTCAGGCGATAAGAATCGAAGTCAATGATGAGCTCGACGGACTGAAAAAGGCAGTGACGGAATTCTGCGATGTACTGGAGCCAAAAGGGCGTTTGTGCATAATAACATTCCATTCGCTCGAAGACAGGATAGTGAAAAATATTTTCAACGACCGTGCGGATCCATGCACATGTCCGCCGGATCTGCCGGTATGTATATGCGGGAAAAAAGCTGACATAGACAAGATCACAAGGAAACCGATAGTTCCATGTGAAGAAGAGATAGAAAGAAACCCAAGATCCCGCAGCGCGAAGCTGAGGGTGGCGGAAAAAAGAGGACGATCTGATGATGATGTCGGAACAGCTGTATGAGCAGCGAATAAAAAAAGAAAAATATGCCTTCGATGTCAGACCTGCGAAAGCAGTGAAACACAGGATCAGCGAAGCCGCTTCTGCAAAGGATAGAAAGCGGGTGCTCGCCACTATCGTGGTGTGTGCGATGATCTGTCTGGGACTTATCGTTTCGGCGGCATACGGCGCAGCAATCAATTACAGCAACAATCAGATGAAGAATGAAAACAAAGCATTGTCTGGAGAAGTAGACAGCTTGAAGGTGGAAATACAGAGTGCCAACAATGTTGCCAGCATAGAGAAAAAAGCCAAGAGCAAACTGGGGATGGTATATCCCAAGGGGAAACACTATGTGGTAGTAACTGGAAAAGAAAAGCCTGATTCAGATTTTGCCAGTTTGTTGAGGGAGGAAGCTTTCGACTGAAACAGGCCCTGAAGATGTGTGAAAATAATTTCATAATAAAAAGAATGGGTCAGACAACTAAATTACGGACCAGTGAAATTGTCTGACCTTTTCTTTTATTTAACAGCAGGTAGACATATGCCCATAAGAACGATAGCAACAACAAAAAATAAAAAGAGACTGATCATCACATTCGTGATCTTTGTTGCGCTTATGGTAGGATTATGTTTCAGAGTGGGATACATACAGATAGTCAAAAGCGATGACTATACCCAGAGAGCCATGAAACAGCAGACAAAGGATGAAGTGGTAGAGGCCAAGAGAGGCGTGATAACGGATCGTTACGGACAGGAACTGGCGGCAAGCGTCACCTGCTATTCTGTGTGGATCAGACCGGCGGCAATAGCTACAGGAAAGACAAAGGAACTGAAAGAAGCGCAGCTGAACAGAGCGGCGCATAAAATAGCTGATATCACAGGGACCAGCAGGGCAAAAATGGAAGATCTGTTTGCCCAGAAAAAAAGCCTGATAAAAGTTGCCAAATATCTCAGCAGAGAGAAAGCTGACAAAGTACGCAAAGCCGGCATTGATGGAGTGAGCCTGACCGAGCAAAGCAAAAGAAGCTATCCGGCAGGCAATTTCGCTTCTCATGTACTGGGCAGCGTGACAGATGACAACAGCGGCCTTTCGGGACTGGAACTGTATTATAATTCATATCTGAAGGGGGTGCCGGGCAGGTGGATACAGGCCAAGGATGTTTCGGGCAACCCGCTTTTGTACGGCGAACAGAAATATTATAAAGCTCAGGACGGCGACAGCATCGAACTGACGATAGATTCGTTTATACAGCTGCAGGCAGAGGAAGCGATAAAAAAGACATATAACAGGTACAAGGCCAAAAGGGTGAGCTGTGTCGTGATGAATCCGAAAAACGGAGAGATCCTGGCAATGGCATCGACTCCCGGATTCGATCCGAATAATTCGCGCGAGCCGCGTTCCGCAGATAAATCCGCATTCAAAGCGATGAACAGCAGACAGCAGCTGAACTATCTCAACAAAATGTGGAGGAATCCGCTGACGAGCGATACATATGTCCCGGGATCTACCTTCAAACTCCTCACTACGTCGATGGCGCTTGAAGAAGACAAGACGACGCTGAACGAGCATTTTTACGACAAGGGATATATAGACATCGCCGGCACCAGGCTGAAGTGCTGGAGATATACGAACCCTCACGGTTCCGAGAACCTTGAGCAGGCGGTAGGAAATTCCTGCAACCCCGTATTTGCCGAACTGGCGACGAGGCTGGGAATAAATAAGTTCTATGCTTATCTCGACCTTTTTGGGATCACGGAAAGGACCGGCATCGACTATCCGGGAGAAGCAACGTCGCAGCTGCAGAACATAAAAACAGCCGGCCCTGTAGGAATAGCCACTATGGGATATGGCCAGGGCATAGCAGTCACGCCTATACAGCTGATCACTGCAGAGGCCTCGTTTGGAAACGGCGGCATGATGATGCAGCCTCATCTGGTAAAAAAAATAACAGATTCTCAGGGCAAGACTGTAAAGGAATTCAAGGCGGAAAAAGTCAGACAGACAGTTTCAGCCGAAACATCTAAACAGATCTGCAGGACGATGGAATATGTAGTCAATAAGGGCGGCGCGGAGAAAGCGCAGATCAAAGGCTACAGAGTCGGCGGCAAAACAGGAACATCAAATGAAGAGGCGAACGGCAACAAGATAACGGCTTCATTTATCGGTATGGCACCTATGGATGATCCGCAGATGATAATACTTTACATAGTCGAAAGACCGCAGGGAGAGATATACGGCAGCACAGTAGCGGCGCCGGGAGCAAGAGAGGTAATGGAAAAATCACTGAGACATCTGAAAATACAGCCCAACTGACCTCAACTGTGTGATGAAAATATGTTCAGAAAGATGTATAATGATTTTGAAATACAGCAATAAAAATGAAGGGATCCGTCGATGAAAAAAATGACTATGGGAGAGATCGGGAAAGCTGTCTCGGGGCTCCTTATATGCGGTAATAAAAATCATACAGTTTCAGGTATATCGACCGATTCCAGGCAGGCATCTGCAGACAGCCTTTTTATTCCGATAATAGGCGAGAAGCATGATGCGCATGATTTCATAGGCGATGCTGCCGGAAACGGATGCAGATGTTTTTTGATCTCGAGAGACGGTATGCCCGCAGGTGCAGGCAAAAATGCTTCTGTGATAAAAGTAGATGATACGAGGAAGGCTCTGCAGGATCTGGCAAAATACTACCTGAATGAGCTGGGCATACGGACGATAGGGATAACGGGCAGCACCGGAAAAACCTCGACCAAGGACATGACATACGCAGTATGCAGCACCAGGTACCGTACCGGACGTAATCTGGGGAATTTCAATAATGACATCGGTATGCCTCTGACGATCCTCGGCTTCGCGGAAGATACGCAGATAGGGGTGCTGGAAATGGGTATGGACAAATTCGGCGAGATAGACGAGCTGTCTGCGATAGCAGAGCCGGGCATCGCCATGATAACCAATATCGGTGTTTCCCATATGGAGTCGCTGGGGAGCCGAGAAAATATCTTCAGGGCCAAAATGGAAATAACAAATCATCTGCGTAGTGAAGATGTACTGATAATAAATGAAGGAGAAGATTTTCTGAAACGCGAAAATGTCTGCGGAGATTACAGGCTCATCAGTACAGGCAGCGGGGACGGCAATGATATCATCATATCGGAGATAAACGACAGAGGCATAGACGGTATCGAATTCAAATTGACCTGCGGCAGCGAAGTGCAGGATTTCATTCTGCCTGTTCCGGGCAGACATAATGCCGGGAATGCCTCGCTGGCTGTGGCCGCGGGCATGGAACTGGGCATAACGATGAAGGAAGCTGCGGCCGGACTTGCGGAGATGCAGCTTACCAGGGGACGCATGACAGTCATCGATGCGGGCGGCGTTAGGATCATTGACGATACTTATAATGCCAGCCCCGATTCTGTGAGAGCAGCTCTGGATCTGCTGGCTGCGACTGAAGGCGAGCGCAGGATCGCTTTTCTCGGCGATATGTATGAGCTGGGAAATAATACTGAAGACATGCACAGGCAGACAGGCAGATATGCTGCGGAAAAGGGTATTGACAGAGTGATCGCTGTCGGAGAACTGGCGCGTAATATCGCAGAGGGCGCAGGCGCAAGCGGTACATATTATGAGAACAAGGATATATGTCCGGCAGAGGATATCGTCCGTACAGGTGATGTGGTACTGGTAAAAGGTTCGCGCGGCATGGCAATGGAAGAAATAGTCAAGAGACTCAGTTGCGGAGGAAACAACAGTGAAATATGAAACAATAGCAGCAGTACTGATAATAGCGGCAGTGCTTTCCGCATTGCTGACATGGAGACTGATTCCGCTGCTGCGCAAGCATCAGGCAGGACAGAACATACGTGAAGAGGGTCCCAAGGCGCACATGTCAAAGGCGGGCACTCCGTCAATGGGCGGCATAGCTATAGTGATAGCGGCTGCTGCGGCAGTCGTTTCCATAATGTATAACGACAGCGATACCGTAATGATACTGACTGGATTTATTCTGTTCGCGCTGATAGGCTTTCTTGACGATTATCTCAAGGTGATAAAAAAACAGAATGAAGGACTGAAGGCATGGCAGAAATTCGGCGCCCAGCTGATAATCGCAATAGCGCTCGCCTGCTGGCTGGCTTTCCTTACTGATAAGGGAACTGATGTATATATTCCTTTTGCAGATAAATATGCAGATTTCGGTATATGGTACATCCCGTTCATAGTGTTTACCATAGTGGCCATGGTTAATGCTGTGAACCTGACTGACGGACTGGATGGTCTGGCAGCCGGTACGACAGGGATAGTCTGCGCCTTTATGACGATCATAGCCCGCGAAGCGCTCGCCAATACATCAACACTGTTTTTTGCGGCGCTCCTGGGAGCATGTATAGGCTTTATGATATTCAACAGACACCCGGCCAAGATATTTATGGGAGACACTGGTTCCCTGGCCCTTGGGGCAGGGATCACCATGGCAGCGATAGTGATGAAAATGGAACTGCTGCTGCCGCTGGTCGGACTGATATATGTGCTGGAAGCACTTTCGGTGTGTCTGCAGGTAGGATATTTTAAAGCTACAGGCGGAAAGAGGCTGTTCAAGATGGCGCCTCTGCATCATCATTTTGAATTATCAGGTATGGGAGAAACCAAAGTCGTTGTGATGTTCTGGATATTTACTTTCCTTTGCTGTGCAGTGGCGTTGGCAGTAGCGTGATCACAGGAGCGTAAAATGACAGAGCATAAATTTAAAAATAAAAAGATACTGGTCGTAGGTATGGGAAGATCAGGCATGGCGGCGGTACGTGTTCTTAATGATGCCGGCGCTGCAGTTTCTGTTCAGGATTCGAAGACAGAAGAAAAAATAGATGAAGAGTTTGCCGATTATGTCAGGAAGAGCGATATCAAATGCTATTTCGGAGTCAATCCGTCTGCAGAGGAGACATACGATACAGTAGTGATCAGCCCGGGAGTGCCTCCTGATTTGAAATTCGTAGATCTCGCTAAAGAGAAAGGCGCGGAGATAATAGGGGAGCTCGAGCTCGCCTATCGCATGTGCCGCGGTAAATTCGTGGCGATAACCGGAACGAACGGCAAGACGACTACGACTACGCTCGTAGGCGAGATCTTTAAGAATCAGAAACGGGATACTGTTGTGGCCGGCAATATCGGCAGAGCAGTGATAACAGATGCAGTCAAGGCATCAGAAGATACATGGATGGTGACGGAAGTGAGCAGCTTCCAGCTGGAAACAGTGAGGGACTTCAGACCTGTGGTGGCAGCGATGCTCAACCTGACTCCCGATCATATGAACAGACATAAGACCATGGAGAACTACGGACGGACAAAAGCAAGGATATTCATGAATCAGAAGAAAAAGGAATATGCAGTGCTCAATTTCGATGATGGAGAATGCTTTTCATATGCATCATCAACGAAAGCTACGATCGTTCCCTTCAGCCGTATCGAGGAATTGAAATTCGGAGCCTATGTCAAAGATGAAACTATAGTTATCAAAGACCATGACGGAAAGCTGATCAAATTCTGCGGGACAGATGAACTGAAAATACCGGGAGCGCACAATCTGGAGAATGCTCTGGCAGCTGTTGCGATATCATATTTTGCCGGGATCGACCCGGAGGTGATAACGAAAACCCTGAAAACATTTGAAGGTGTCGAGCACAGGATTGAATTCTGCGGTGAATGGAACGGCATCAAATTCGTGAATGATTCCAAGGGGACGAATACCGATGCCGCGGTAAAGGCGATAGAAGCCATATCCGGAGGCATCGTTCTGATCGCCGGAGGTTATGACAAGGGCAGCGAATTCGACGATCTGATAGCCGCCTTCGGCAGCAAGGTCAAGCATGCCGTCCTTATGGGGCAGACTGCCGCAAAGATTAAACAGGCTGCCGAGAAAGCCGGGTTCGACAGGACCACTATCGTCAAGGATATGGAAGACTGCATCGAGGAAGCCTGCAGGCTGGCAGAGCATGGCGACACAGTACTGCTGTCTCCGGCATGTGCGAGCTGGGATATGTATGATGATTTTGAACAGCGCGGAAGGCATTTCAAGGAATGCGTCAGGAAGCTGGAAAAATAATGGGGAAAAAAAGGACCAGATTAAAATCAGGAGATTTCGTTCTCGCGGCTATTACTCTGGGACTGGTGGCCTTCGGAGTGATCATGGTATTCAGCGCCAGTTATTACTGGTCGATAGACAAGAGCGGCAGCCCGTATACTTTCCTTATCAAGGATATCGTCTGGGCGGCTACAGGCTTTATGATCATGATAGCCACGATGATAGTCGATTACAGAGTATATAAAAAGTTCGCACCGGCGCTGCTGGTCATCAGTATCATCCTGCTTGCCATGGTAATACCGTTCGGACAGGAAATCAACGGGGCAAAACGCTGGCTACAGCTGGGACCGGTGACACTTATGCCGGGTGAGATAGCAAAAATCTGTGCGATAATTTTTGTGGCCTGGTTCCTTTCGACCAGACCGGAAAGAATAAGAAAACTTGTCAGCGGCATATTGCCGCTCCTCGCGATATGTGTTATCTACGGTGCACTGGTGATGATGCAGCCGAATATGTCGACAGCGATAACCATCGTGGGTATAATAGTTGTAATGATGTTCGTGGCGGGACTCAGATATCAGTACCTGATCGGAATACTGGGAGCAGGAGCCCTCGGGGCGATCGTGCTGATCGTGTCGGGCGGCGGCTACAGGCTAAACCGTGCTACGAGTTTTCTAAATCCGTTTGCTGATTCGCTCGGCAACGGCTATCAGGTGGCGCAGTCCCTTCTCGCACTGGGATCCGGCGGACTGTTCGGTATGGGTTTGGGCAAGAGCATAGAGAAAAGCCTCTATCTGCCTGAACCGCAGAATGATTTCATACTTGCCATAATAGGGGAAGAGCTAGGTTATTTAGGTATAATAGTGCTGATGTGCGTGTATGTCCTGCTGATATGGAGATGCATAAAAGTGACGATGGATGCCCCTGACAGATTCGGTATGCTGCTGGGGACAGGAATAACATGTATGATAGCCATACAGGTGGTTTTGAACATAGCCGTCGTAACATCTTCGATGCCGCCTACGGGAGTGACACTGCCCTTCGTCAGCTACGGAGGAAATGCTCTGTGGCTGTTCATGGGTTCGATGGGCATACTGATAAACATATCGCGTCATTCGCATAAACCCGCAGCAGTAGCCGGAGGCAGAGAAAAATATGCCCCGATGCCGCGGACGGAAATATATAAAAGAAGGAGAACACAGGAGTAAAAAATGAGAGTCATAATGACAGGCGGAGGCACCGGAGGCCATATCTATCCGGCAATCGCGATCGCAAACAAGATAAGGGACAGGAGCAACGACAGCCAGATACTGTTCGTCGGTACGAAACACGGACTGGAGAAGGATCTGGTGCCGAAAGAGGGCTATGACATACGGTTCATCACCGTGAGCGGTCTCGACAGAAAAAATCTTGTACGCAATGTCAAAGTCCTGAATGACTATCGCAAGGGCAAAAAACAGGCTGCAGAAATAATCTCAGAGTTCAAGCCTGATATCGTGATCGGGACAGGAGGATATGTCAGCGGGCCGGTCGTAAAGACGGCTGCACAGATGGGCGTGAAATGCTACATACAGGAGCAGAACGCTTTCCCTGGAGTAACTAATAAAATGCTGGAAAAAAGTGTGGAAAACGTATTTCTGGGATTCGAGGAAGCTGCCAGGTTTTTTAAGCATCCGGAAAAGCATGTCGTCACCGGCAATCCTGTAAGGAGTGAATTTTTTACTGCGGATAAGGCGGCTTCCAGGAAGCTGCTGAAAATAAGCGATGACGACTTTGTTGTGCTGGCCTTCGGCGGCAGCCAGGGTGCCGGCAGGATAAATAAGGCCATGCTGGATGTAATAAAAAAATATAATGATGTCCCGGGAGTGCAGGTGTTTTTCGCCACAGGAAGATTCTATCATCTGCCTATCATGAATGAACTGAGGGACATGGGCATACATATAGGAGATAATATCCACATCAAAGAATATATCGATGATATGAATGATTATCTGGCTGCATGCGACCTTGTGGTATCCAGGAGCGGAGCGCTCACAGTGTCTGAAATCACATTATGCAGCAAGCCGTCTATACTGATTCCGTCACCGAATGTGACGGGAGACCATCAGACATTCAATGCCAGAGCCATATCCGACAAGGGCGGGGCGGTGCTGCTGGAAGAATCGAAGCTGTCCGGCGAAGTGCTCTGCAGTGAGATCGAACGTCTGGAAAACAACAGTGAAGCGATGGATAAAATGGCGGAGATAAGCGGAAAGTGCGCACCTGTAGACGCAGCTGATATTATTTATTATACCATCATTGCATAACGGGATCGTATGGGCAAGGACATAAGAAAAACAGGAATAGACAACGAAGGTATGAATGAACCGGCAGATGATGTGTCGGAATATTATGATGTGCCCCATCCGAAAAAATACATGTACGATCCGCAGAGCGGCACCTGGGATTACGAAGGAAATCAGGAAGGCGCCGCGGCCGCAGAGGACACAGGGTATGACGAGAAGCGGCCTGATGCGCCGCCGCACCAGAGCGGCCGCAAGAGAAAAAAGCACAGGAAAAAACATTACCTGCTTAAATTCCTGCTCATATGTGCAGTGGTGACCGGACTGGTATGGTTTGCCCAGTCTGACTATTTTAATATAACCAGTATTCAGGTCACGGGCAATTCAGCATACACATCTCAACAGATACTTGACAAGGCAGAGCTTAAAACAGGGACGAATATTTTCAAGTTCCGAAAGAAGGATCTGATCAGAAGGATAAAAGAGGATCCTTATCTGTGCGATGTCACTGTAAAAAGAAAGCTGCCGTCGAAAGTAGTGATCCATGTGAGAGAGCGGGTCTCAACGGCCATCATACCGTACGGCAAAAAATATGTCGTCATCGACGGCAACGGATATGTCCTCAAGAAGCTGTCCAAAAAACCCAGACTTACCGAGCTGGACGGCATGACCATCAAATCCATGAATAAGGGCGAAAAGATAATAGTAAAGGAACCCGATATCCTCAGCAATACATTATCGATGCTCAGTGCGATGAAGAACAGCGACCTTTTCTTTAAAAAAATAGATATGTCGGGCAATACAATAAATGCATATATATATGACCAGCTGATATGCCGGGGCAGACCTCAGAGCATCACAAAAGTGATGAAAGACGGCAGCCTGGAAGCGGTCTTGTATAAGCTATATAAAAACGGCACAAAAAAAGGTGTGCTCACAGTTTCCAAAGATGGATACTGCCTGTACAGCCCGAAAATCAAATAGGTTCGGCGGGAAGGTAAAAATGTTCGAAAACCTATGCAAATAAGGGCTCCTGTGCTATAATAATTACAGGTTTTTGAAGAATATGAGCGGGAGGTAGTCATAGATGCTGCAGTTCGAGACTAATGAAGAAAGCAATGCCAGAATTATCGTAATAGGCGTAGGCGGCGGCGGCTGCAATGCGGTCAACAGGATGATAGACTCTGAATTGAAGGGTGTAAATTATCTGGCTGTAAATACAGACAAACAGGCGCTTGATACTTGCAAGGCGGAAAACAAGCTCCAGATAGGCGAAAAACTGACCAAGGGCCTCGGCGCCGGAGGTAATCCCGAGATCGGGCAGAAATCCGCTGAAGAAAGCATGGAAGACATATCGAGACATGTGGCCGGTTCGGAAATGGTGTTCGTTACTGCCGGCATGGGCGGCGGTACCGGTACAGGAGCAGCTCCCATCGTTGCCAAGACGGCAAAGGATATGGGCATACTTACAGTCGGTGTCGTGACAAAACCTTTTTCCTTCGAAGGACGCAAGAGAACAGAGCACGCTGAACTGGGGATCAAATTCCTCAAGAAATATGTAGATTCGATCGTTATAGTCCCCAATGACAAACTCCTTGAGGTATCTGAAGAAAACACCACTTTCCTGGAAGCCTTCAGCAAGGCCGACGAGGTGCTCAAGCAGGGCGTACAGGGCATTACAGATCTTATCGGAGAAGGCGGATTGATCAATTTGGACTTCGCTGATGTCGAGACGGTTATGAGAGACAGGGGCGTCGCTCATATGGGCATCGGCTACGGCAAGGGGGAAGAAAAGGTCAAAGAAGCTGTCAGATCAGCGATCGAAAGTCCGCTTCTGGAGACGACGGTCGCAGGTGCCAAGGCGATCCTTCTAAATATCACAGGCGGATACGACATAGGTATGCTGGATGTAAACGAAGCCGCAAACCAGATCCAGTCGGTTGCGGATTCAGATGCCATAATAATCTTCGGTGCAGCGGTAAGGGAATCGATGCAAGATGAAATGAGCGTGACGGTCATTGCTACCGGATTTGAAAATAAGCCCGGCAATTACAGCGGCACAGCGAATATAGGCGAAGACAGCGAAGCCGCAGACGACGGAGAAAATAATAACGGCAGACCGGCAGAAAACAGAGAAAGCAGACTTGACGATACATCGGAGTTCGATATACCGTCATTTCTGAAATAGCCGGAAGTGACAAACGATTTGTAAAGGCCGGCGCTGCGCCGGCTTTTATTAATAGACAGGTGTATCATGAAAACAATCAATTCTGCAGATAATAATACATACAGGCTGTCTCAGCAGCTGCTGATGAAAAAATACCGTGATCTGCACAGCAAGTTCCTCGTTGAGGGTCAGAAAATGGTGGCGGAGGCTGCTGCCGCCGGCTGCGCTGAACTGGTGATAGCAGTTGAGGGCTATAACGGGAAGATAGATTTTCCGGGCACGGAAACTGTCTTTATGAAGGGCAAGCTTTTTTCAAAGATTGCCCAGACAAAAACCAGCCAGGGAATAGCGGCCGTGGTTCGGAAAAAAGAATACGCACCGGGAGAATTCGAGACGCTGATCAGAGGAAAGGGAAACATCATCATCCTCGACGGACTGCAGGACCCCGGTAATATAGGCACGATAATACGTACGGCCGATGCGGCGGGGTATGCCGGCGTCATTACAGTAAAGGGCACTGCCGATGTGTACTCGCCGAAGGTGGTACGGGCTGCGGCAGGATCTGTTATCAGGATCCCGCTCCATCAGGTCGGCGATCCCGCAGAGGCTGTGGCCGAAGCGAACAGAGCAGGCAAAAAAATCGTCGGGACCTCTTTAGATGCCGACATCATGTACTATGATGCAGATCTCACTGAAGACATCGCTCTCGTGATCGGAAATGAGGGCAGCGGAATGAGCGAGACGTTCCGCGAGATGTCGCAGATGAATATAAAGATCCCCATGAGCGGTGAAATAGATTCGCTTAATGCGGCGGTCGCTGCCGGGATATTGATGTATCAGTCATTCAGGAAAGGTTGAACAAATGCAGGAAAAACTCAATACTATATTAAATCAAGCAAAGGAGCAGCTTTCAAAGGCAGCTACGGTCGAAGAGACCGAGAGCATACGGGTCAGGGTACTCGGCAAAAAGGGACAGCTGACTGAGATACTCAAGTCGATGGGAAAACTTGCCCCAGAAGAAAAGAGAGAGCTGGGCATGGCGGCAAACAAGGCCAGAAATGAAATAGAAGGTCTTCTGGAAAAGAAATTTGCCGAAGTAAAGGAAGCCGCCAGAGAGATAGGTTTCAGAAGAGAAAAGATAGATGTCACCGAACCGGGTGAAGATTTCAAACTCGGAGTCAAACATCCGCTTACCATAACTATAGAGGAACTGTCGCAGATATTCATGTCGATGGGTTATTCTATTGCCGAGGGGCCGCAGGTGGAAACAGTATTCAACGCCTTCGACGCGCTCAATTCGCCGCCGAACCATCCGAGCAGAGATAAGACCGATACCTTCTACATCACGGAAGATACGGTGCTCAGACCGCATACATCGTCGGTGCAGATCAGGACACTGATAGACAGGCAGCCGCCAATAAAGGTCATATCGCCGGGAAGATGCTTCAGATGCGACACGCCGGATGCGACACATTCGCCGATGTTCCATCAGATGGAGGGACTGATAGTAGATGAAGGCGTGACGATGGCCGACCTCAAGGGCACGCTTGATTCCATGGCAAAAAAACTCTTCGGAACAGCTACGAAAACGAAATTCAGACCTCATCATTTTCCTTTTACGGAACCGTCCGCAGAGATGGATGTTTCATGCTTCAAATGCGGAGGCAAGGGCTGCAGCGTATGCAAGGGAAGCGGCTGGATAGAGATACTCGGCTGCGGCATGGTGCATCCCAAGGTTCTGGAAGTGGGAGGCATAGATACGGAAAAATATACAGGATTTGCTTTTGGAATGGGTGTCGAGAGGATCGCGATGCTCAAGTACGGAGTCGATGATATAAGATTGTTCTATGACAACGATGTACGTTTCATCGAACAGTTCAAATAGGAGGCCGAAATGTTAGTACCTATAGAATGGCTTAAAGATTATACAGATGTCAATGTCGGCACGGACGAATTCTGCGAAAGAATGATAATGTCCGGATCGAATATAGAGACCGCCGAAGAATTCGGGAACAGCTATGAAAAAGTCGTAGTCGGACTGGTGCTCGAAAAAGAGAAGCATCCTGATGCAGACAAGCTTTCCGTATGCAGAGTCGATGCGGGACAGGATGAGCCCCTGCAGATCGTCTGCGGAGCGCCCAATATCGAGAAGGGCATGAAGGTGCCTGTAGCACTGCACGGCAGCAGGATACCGGGACCGCTTCATGGCCAGCCCAGACAGGAGGGCGGCGTCAGGATAAAAAAAGGCAAACTCAGAGGAGTTGAATCGTATGGCATGATATGTTCATGCGGCGAACTCGGATTCGATGACAAAGTAGTGCCGATAGCCTGCAGAGACGGTATCTGGCCGCTGCCGGAAGATGCCGCTGTCGGAGAGGATATCACAGAGGCCATGGGCCTCAGGAATACAGTGGTGGATTTCGAGATCACGCCCAACAGGCCGGACTGTCTGTGCATGACAGGAATGGCACGCGAAGCAGCTGCCACTTTCGGAACAGAAATAAAATACCCCGATACGGAATGCGAAGAAGCAGGGAACACAAAAACGGAAGATCACATTTCAGTGGAAATAAAGGATCCTGATCTGTGCAGACGTTATACTGCCAGGGTCGTTACCGATGTGAAGATCGGGCAGTCGCCCTGGTGGCTGCAGAAAAGACTTATGTATGCCGGCATGAGGCCGATAAACAATATCGTCGACATCACAAATTTTGTGATGCTGGAATACGGCAACCCCATACATGCTTTTGATATCAGACAGCTGGAGGACAGCAGGATAATTGTCGAAAGAGCTGCTGCAGGAGAAAAATTCACTACTCTTGATGAAGTGGAAAGGACACTGACTGCGGATATGCTGCTTATCAGAGACGGGAAGAAGGGCGTTGCCATCGCAGGCGTCATGGGAGGTCTGAATTCTGAAATAGTAGATGATACAGAGACGATACTTATAGAATCGGCCAATTTCGATCCCGACAGCATCAGACTGACATCGAAGAAGCTCGGACTGAGGACGGAAGCTTCCTCAAGGTTTGAGAAAGGGATAGACCCCAATCTCTGTGAAGCTGCCGCCGACAGGGTATGCAGGCTGATCGAGATACTCGGAGCCGGAAAGACGGCCAGGGGCCGCGTGGATGTTTATCCTGCCCCCGTCAGTCCGTGGACTGTAGATGTAAGGCCGGCAAGGGTCAATCACGTGCTGGGTACAGATCTGTCGGCGGACACTATGTGCGGATACTTTACGGCACTGGAGATGAAGGCGGAAAAAGCCGGTGATATCATTAAGGCGACACCGCCTACGCTGAGGCTGGATCTTATAAAGGAAGTCGATTTCATAGAAGAGGTCGCCAGGATGTACGGCTATGACAAGATGCCGGTCACATTGCCGAGAGACAGCAGCGAAGCGTCCATGGGCAGAGGAGAAATGCTGAGAAGGACTGCGAGAGACAGCCTGTGCGCCATGGGAGCAGATGAGATCCTGACTTATTCGTTCGTCAGTCCCAGAGATGAAGACAGGATACATCTGGATGAGGATTCATGGGAAAGAGATCATGTGGTACTGATGAATCCTCTCGGAGAAGAGAATTCCGTGATGAGGACACTGCTGATGCCGGCCATGCTGGAAACTCTCGGCCGGAATTATTCAAGGAACATAGCGGCAGCAAGGCTGTTTGAGATAGGCAATGTTTTTATGAAGGATATCGCCGATCCCGAGGGACTGCCTGCGGAGCAGGATTCGCTGTCGATCGGAATGTACGGCGGCGGCTGTAATTTCTTTACGCTCAAGGGCATGGTGACGGAACTGTTCAGAAAAATGGGCATACCCGATATAGATTTTGAGCCTGAAACTGAACACGGCACATTTCATCCCGGAAGGTGCGCGCGCATCATAATAAACGGCGATGCCGGACGTTTCCCGAACGGAGGAAGATGTGAAGCAGGAATAATGGGTGAAGTGCACCCCGATGTGGCAGAAGAATACGGCATAGGCGCCAGATGCTGCTGCTGCGAGATATTGTTCAGCGCAGTGTGCGGAATGGCGCAGACCGGGATCAGATATACTCCGCTTCCCAGGTATCCTTCTACATCAAGAGATATAGCTCTTCTGATAGATGAGGATATCGCGGTCGGAGATATAGAGAAAGCAATAAAAGAAGCTGCAGGAACTATGCTGGAAAAAGTGGCGCTTTTCGACATATACAGAGGCGAACAGGTCGACAAGGGCAAAAAATCCGCAGCATTTACACTGACATACAGGGACAATGAAAAAACACTGACTGATAAAGATGCGGATAAAGTCAACGGCAGAGTACTTGATGCACTGAAAGAAAAATTTGATGCAGTCCTCAGAGAGGTATAGGAGGGTATATCAATGGAAAGCAACAGGGTCAACGTTACAATTTACGGCAAGGAATACACGGTTTCGGGAGACATGTCCAGGGAAAGAATAATCGGCGTGGCAGCTCATGTGGACAGCAGGATGCAGGAGATTGGAGAGGGATTCAACGGTCCCGTTTCCACTCTGGCAGTACTTGCTGCCGTAAACATCGCGGATGACTATTTTGCTTTGAAAGAAAAGCTGGGAGAAACTGAGAAATCTGTCGAGCAGCTCGAAAATGACGAACAGCATTATATGCAGCTCTGGGAAGAAGTGAAAAAGAGTTTTATAGCTTTCAAACAGGAAAGCCAGGAGGAGACGGAAAACATCACTCAGCAGAAAGAGGAACTGCAGAGCAGGCTGCTCGAGAAGGATCATGAGATCGAGGAGATGCTCAGGGAACGCAAAAAGATGGAGAAGGAACTGGAACGGGGTTCCGCAGAAAAAGTCAGAGAAACAGAATTGAAATACAAGGATATCGAAAACAACTTTTTCGATTTGCAGATGGAAAACATTCAGCTGAAGAGCGAGCTCGAAAAAATGAAGAGCAGACTCGAATGGGAGAAAAATGAACGAGAAGGCTGATAAGGCTCTGGAATACAGTAAAATAACTGCGGCCTTGAGCGCTCAGGCAGGCTCAGAAATGACGAGGACGGTCATATCTGAGCTTAAGCCTTTTAATGACATAAGGAAGGTGCGCGAGTGTCTTGCTGAAACGACGGAAGCTGTCAGACTGATAGTATACAAGGGACCTCTGCCGCTCGGTAATTTTTATGATATAAAGGATCATGTCAAGCTGGCGCAGAAGGGCGGGTCTTTGACGATGAAGCAGCTGCTGCAGACAGCATATGATCTGTCTTCGGCGCGTAAAGTCAAAGTTTTTCTGAAAAGCGATCTGCCGGAACTGCCCCTGATCCAATCTCTCGGCGAAGTCCTTGAAACCGATAAACAGCTGGAAGAGGATATCCTCAGGTGCATCCTTTCAGAGGATGAGATGGCGGATGACGCTTCAGCGGAACTGAAAAGCATACGCAGGGGCATCGTAAGACAGAATGAGGCTATCAAGAACCGCATGAACCAGATCATCAATTCTGCAGATAACAGAGATATGCTGCAGGATACTGTCGTGACTATAAGAGACGGACGTCATGTGATTCCGGTCAAATCTGAATATAAATCGAGGGTGCCGGGCATTGTCCACGACCAGTCGGCGAGCGGAGCGACGCTGTTTATCGAGCCGAGGATAATCGTGGAACTGAATAACAAACTGAGAGAACTCGAAGCCGCGGAAAAGGCGGAAATAGACCGTATCCTGGCTGAATTTTCCGCACGCGTTTCGCTCAGGGCAGATGCGCTGCTCAATAATCAGGAGATTATGGTCAGGATGGATCTCATTATGGCGAAGGGCAGACTGTCCTCTCTTCAGCGCGGCGAGGAGCCGAAGATCAACGAAGAGGGACTGCTGCAGCTCAGGGAAGCCAGGCATCCCCTCATAGATCCGAAGGCCGTGGTGCCGATAAATGTTGAGGTCGGCGGCAAAAACAGATCACTGATAATAACCGGCCCCAATACCGGCGGCAAGACGGTCACGCTCAAGACGGCGGGACTGCTGTCCATGATGGCGCAGACGGGACTGCATATACCCGCTTCCTCGGAAAGCACCATACCGATATATACCGACATTTTTGCAGATATAGGCGATGAACAGAGCATAGAGCAGAGCCTGTCGACTTTTTCTTCGCATATGAACAATATAGTGGATATAGTTGATAAGGCATGTGAAAACACACTGGTGCTGCTGGATGAACTGGGAGCGGGAACTGATCCGGCTGAAGGCGCGGCCCTGGCGATCAGCATTCTTGAAACGCTCAGAGAAAAAGGAACTTCAGTACTGGCAACCACACACTATACAGAACTGAAAAAATATGCGCTTTCCACTGCAGGAGTGGAGAACGCCAGTATGGAATTCGATGTCGAAACACTCAGTCCGACTTTCAGACTTTCGATGGGTGTGCCCGGCAGGTCAAATGCCTTTGAGATCGCCGGCAAGCTGGGTCTCGACGCCGGCATGATAGAAAGAGCCAGAAAGCTGATGGAAAGCGGCGACCTCGAATTCGAAGAGGTGATCTCGGCCATAGAGGCCGACAGAAAGGCGGCTGCAGCTGAACGGGACGAAGCTATAGCAATGAAAATAGCCATGAAGCGTCAGATCGATGAAATGAAGGAAAAGACGCGGCAGGCAGAAGAAAAACGCGAAAAGATGATCAACGATGCCAAAAGCAGGGCACGCGGCATCATTGCAGAGGCTGAAGATGTTTCCCTGGATGTCAGGGAAGAACTGAAGGAACTCTCAAAGATCGAATCTATGGGAGAACGCAACAGAAAATTCGATGCCAGCCGGCGCAGGATAAAGGATGCTGCCGGAAGATACCGTGAGATATATATGAAGGAAGTCAATGACGACCCTGTGAATATCAAAGACATAAGGCCGGGAGACCGCGTCAAGGTGCTGTCGCTGAATCAGAACGGGGAGATCATCTCCGCACCTGATGAAAAAGGCGAGCTGACAGTGCAGGTGGGCATGATCAAGGCAAGAGTCAGTGCAGACGACCTCAAGCTGATCCGCGAAGGTCATAAAAAGACTTCATTCGGCGGCAATGCCCCCAAAAACAGGGATGTCTCATACGGCAGCATGTACCGCTCCAAGGCGCAGTCTGTCGCTCCCAGCATCAATCTGCAGGGGCAGAATCTCGATGAAGCGACAGATAACATGGAAAAATATCTCGATGATGCGTGTATGGCAGGCCTCAATGAAGTAACCGTTATTCACGGCAGAGGCAGCGGTGTGCTCATGAAGGGTCTGAGGGAAGATCTCAGGGAACTCAAATGTGTAAAGAGCTTCCGCAGAGGCAGTTATAATGAAGGCGGAGACGGTGTTACTATTGTCAGTCTCAAAAAATAAGTTTTTTTAATCAGAACGGAGTTTTATGCTATAATGGTGCACATGATAAAAGGATGTACAGAATGCGGAACACATAAGTGTGCGGGAGGAGAAGGAGAATATCCTGATTTTTGTCCGACAGCCGGAATGAGTGCAGAAGAAATCGCTGAGCTGATCGCGCTGTATAATGATGATGAAGAAAATCACAAAGTATGTCTCTCATCAGCTGAGATAGAGGATGAATACTACTGCAGGCTGACAAGAGTAGAAGAGACTGTTGAATTTGCCCGCAGGATCGGGGCCGAAAAGATAGGCATAGCGACCTGCATCGGTTTGATAAGAGAGAGCAGGATACTGGCAAAGATATTGAGATCGCACGGCTTTGAAGTCATATCCGTCTGCTGCAAGGCAGGTGCCATCGACAAAAAAGCGATCGGCATGACAAAGCACTGTGCCGATACAGGCGATAAGATGTGCGATCCGATCCTGCAGGCCAGGATACTCAATAACGAAAAAACAGATCTTAACATAGTCATGGGACTGTGTGTCGGACATGACTGCATATTTTATAAATATGCGCAGGGACTGACAACAACGATGGTGGTCAAAGACCGCGTTACGGGGCACAATCCGGCAGCGCCGCTCTATACTTATGAGAGCTACTATAAAAAACTTTGACTTTTGATACGGGAGAAAAATGATGATCGATTACAAAGAAAATATCGCGGAGATATTATCACCTCATATAGAAGGACTGGACAGCAGAGAACTCAGGGACATGATAGAGGTGCCGACTGATGACAAAATGGGAGATTATGCGTTTCCCTGCTTCAGGCTGGCAAAAATACTGAGAAAAGCTCCGCCTGTCATAGCAAAGGAGCTGGCAGCAGCACTGCAGGGGGAATCGATCTTCGCAAGTGTCGAGCCGGTCAACGCTTATGTGAATATGTTCATATCCAGGGAAGCTTTTGCAGAAAGCCTGGTCAGCGATGTGATAAAGGAAGGCGATATGTTCGGCCACAGCGATATCGGCGCAGGAAAAAGAGTCATCGTGGAATATTCCTCACCTAATATCGCCAAGCCTTTCCATATCGGACATATCCGCAGTACAGTCATAGGCAATTCGATATATAAATTATATGACTGCCTGGGCTATGATACGGTAAGGATCAATCATCTCGGCGACTACGGCACGCAGTTCGGCAAGATGATCTGCGCTTACAGGCACTGGGGCAGCAGGCAGGACGTCATAGATTCTCCTATCAAGACGCTGCTGTCATACTATACGAAGTTCCACAGGGAGGTGGAAGATCATCCTGAACTGGATCAGGAGGCACGTGATATATTTACAAAGCTCGAGCATGGCGAGAAGGAAGAGACAGAACTCTGGCAGTGGTTCAGAGACGAGTCTCTGAAGGAATTCACGAAGGTATACGGCATGCTCGGCATAGCCTTCGATTCTTACGCCGGAGAAAGCTTTTATTCCGACAAGATGCCGAGATTCGTGGAAGAACTGAAAGAGAAGGGACTCCTTGAAGAATCTGAAGGAGCGCAGATAGTCGACCTGGATAAATACGGCATGAGTCCGGCGCTGATAACGAAATCGGACGGTTCGACGCTGTACATCACACGTGATATAGCAGCGGCCGTATACAGAAAAGAGCATTATGATTTCTACAAAAATTTATATATCGTTTCTTCGGGTCAGAACCTGCATTTCCAGCAGTGGATAAAGATACTGGAACTGATGGGATATGAATGGGCAAAGGACTGTGTGCATATCCCCTTCGGCCTTGTCAGCCTTGAAGACGGCACCATGTCGACGAGGAACGGCCGGGTGGTGTTCCTCGAGGATGTCCTCAACAGGTCGGTAGAAAAGACCAAAGAGATAATGATAGAAAAACATGTGGACACCGATGATATGGATCAGACTGCAGCGGATGTCGGCATAGGAGCGGTCATATTCCAGGAACTGTCGAACAACAGGATCAAGGACTATGTGTTCAAGTGGGACAGGGTCCTGAATTTCGACGGCGAGACCGGTCCGTATGTACAGTACACGCATGCACGTGCAGCTTCGGTACTCCGCAAGGCCGGGCCGGCGGCTGTCGAAAAAGCCGGAAAGAGCGTGACAGATGCTTCTTTTATCACCGGAGACAGTGCATATGCTCTGGAAAAGGCCATATATACGATGCCCGATGTCATCAGGGAAGCGGCAGACAAATATGAACCGTCGATCGTGACCAGACATCTGATAGATATCGCGCAGGCTTTCAACCGCTTTTATCATGACGAGCATGTTCTGGTCGATGATGAAGCAGAAAAGAATGCGAAACTCACGCTGGTGATCGCCGCCAAGACAGCCATAAAGAACGGACTGGCACTGCTGGGTATGAAGGCGCCGGAGAAGATGTAATGAGGTATGAAGGAGACATATACCGCCCGCCGAGTGAGGCCAGGAGCCTTCTTGTGCAGGTCACGATAGGATGTTCGCATAACAGATGCACATTCTGTTCGATGTTCAAAGAAAAAAAATTCAGAGTGCGCGATGTCGGCGAGGTCATCGAAGATCTCGAGTCGGCAAGGAAGGCTTATCGGGCGATAGACAGAATTTTTCTCTGTGACGGAGATGCTCTTTGTCTTTCTGCAGACAAACTGCTGGTGATATTCGACAGGATAGCTGACCTGTTCCCGGAATGCAGCAGAGTGTCGTTATACGGATCGCCGAAGGATGTGCTGAGGAAAAAGCCTGCAGAACTCCTGGCACTGAAAGATGTGGGACTGGGAATAATATATATTGGCGCTGAGAGCGGCAGCGACCGCATCCTGACTGATATACATAAAGGAGTCAGCAGGGCGGAGATCATAGAAGCAGTGCAGAAAATCGAGAGCGCAGGCATAGAGGCTTCAGTAACCTTCATTTCCGGCCTCGGAGGCAGGCCTCTGTGGGAAGAGCATGCAGTCGATACGGGGACGATGATAAGCGAGATGTCGCCGACATATGCCGGACTTTTGACATTGATGCTGGAGCCGGGGGCGCCGCTGAGAGAAGATGTTATGAAAGGAAGTTTTGAATTGCTGTCGCCTGAAGAGGTGGTCGCCGAAACGCTGCTGATGATGAAGCACATCGATGTAGGCAGAAAATGTATTTTCAGAAGCAATCATGCTTCAAACTATATATCACTGCGCGGCACACTGCCCGCAGACAAGAACAGGATGATGGACGAATTGAGGCTCGCGATGAAAAATACGGGTCTGCTGAAGGATGAAAGATTCAGGATGCTGTAGGAGGAGAATATGGCGGAAGGAAAAAAAGGTGTAGGAACATCGATAGTAGAAAATCTCGGAATCAAGAGAACGGTTATCAGACCTCCGGAAGAGAGCGAAATAAGACTTAGGCCGGACAGAGTAGGGAAATATTTCAAGAAGTATCTCAATAAATTCATATTTGTCGAATTCTCTGAGGAATTTCTCGCTTCCCAGCCGAAGATAAAAGATATAATGATGGGCGTTCCCATACCACTGCGCAAGCGCGATGTAAAGGAATTTGCCGGAGGCGAAGGATTGAAGCCGCTGCATCTGGGTGAGAATATGACCTGGGTAATGGGCTGCGATCCGAAATTCAAATACAACGAAGCATATGTGGCATATCTGAAAAAGCTTTTCAATTACAAGATATATGAGGGAATGCTGAAGGAAGGCAGAGATGCCGCCGAACGTGAAGATTACGATGATGCCTGCGTGCATTTCAGAGCTTCGCTGGTGATGCAGCCGGATTATCTGCATGGCATGTACAGTTATGCCAAAGTCTGCAGGTCGATGTATCTCAGCAGCAGCAACCAGGAATATGTGGGCAGATTCAAGGCCGAGGCGCTTGATTATTTTGAACTGCTGACAGAAACGCATCCCAGATTCGCGCAGGGATATTATTATCTCGGATACGCATATCTCAATATGGGCCTTTACTCGAAGGCTTTTGCCGCATGGAAGGGATTCATAAAGTTTACCAGGAACGGAAAAGACAGAAAAGAAATACGCAACAGGATACAGCAGATACAGGAGCCTATCCGCATCGAAGAAGGCTATACGGAGATCATGGCCGGCAGATTTCAAAACGGAGTGGATATACTTGAGCCTTTCCTCAACGGCAAGTATAAGGACTGGTGGCCGCTGCATTATTATCTTGGAGTAGGATATTCGAGAACGGGGCAGAATAAAAAAGCAGTCAATCAGCTGAAGCGCACGCTGGAGATGAACGGCAGCCATATCGATACGATGAAGGAACTGGTCGAAATATATGATGCCTCCGATGATAAGACGAATGCCGCGAAATACAGGAAAAAGATCGAGCTGATAGAAAGAGATCTGGCGATCGAGGCAGAGAAGACACGTGAAGAAGAAGCCGCAAATGAGAGGGCTGAAGAAAAGAAGGAAGCAGCAGAGCAGAAATCCATGGAGATGGCCGAGGCAAAGCAGCTGGCTGCCGAAGCCAGAAAGAGAGAGGCGGACAGGGCTGCAGCCATGAAAAACGCAGGAGCAAAAAAATCCGGAACGCAGAAAAAACTGCCTGAACAGCCCGCTGAGGTTTTCGAGCAGGAAGCGCATGCTCAGCCCGAAGAGACGACAAAAGCAGGCGTAAAGAGACTTAAATAACCGCCTGTAAAGGGCAATTTACTGTTGACAGAGAGGCGGCCCGTATTGTATAATTACATCCGTTGCAGGCGCGGGCCGCAACAGATATTCCAAGGTAGCTCAATGGTGGAGCAACCGGCTGTTAACCGGTAGGCTGTGGGTTCGAGCCCCACCCTTGGAGCCAATTTCTTTATTCCGCCGGCGTGGCGGAATTGGCAGACGCCCGGGACTTAAAATCCCGTGAGACCTAGTCTCGTGCCGGTTCGACCCCGGCCGCCGGCACCAATTATATCGCGGGGTGGAGCAGTGGTAGCTCGTCGGGCTCATAACCCGGAGGTCGCAGGTTCAAGTCCTGCCTCCGCAACCATAAAAATCTGCACAGCAGCCTTGCTGCTGTGTTTTTTGTTATAAGAAAACCCTGCGTTAGACGCAGGGTTCCGTGAACGCTATGCGTTTGACCAAGAATCCTCCATCGCATAAGATGTTACTGCGGTCTGCCAACTGCAAAACATCG
>Ga0268263_1000715_pt1 | contig 41671 bp, 31 predicted proteins | sample Biomet5_FD_190358 | JGI IMG/M metagenome (GOLD analysis project Ga0268263, IMG submission 190358) | Microbial communities from bioreactor (seeded with sewage sludge) at LBNL, California, USA - Biofuel metagenome 5 (SPAdes) (version 4) | ecosystem: Engineered > Bioreactor > Anaerobic >... | reverse complement strand
CCATCGTGATCGCCGCCGTCAGCGTCGTCTTGCCGTGGTCTACGTGCCCAATCGTGCCCACGTTTACGTGCGGCTTATTGCGCTCAAACTTTGCCTTCGCCATCCCTTGGTTCCTCCCTAATGCATAGTCAATTCCGGGGACGTATTTGGAGCGGGTGATGGGAATCGAACCCACGTGATCAGCTTGGGAAGCTGGAGCTCTGCCATTGAGCTACACCCGCGCGCCCGCCCGCATGAGGCGTAAATGCATAGCAAACACGCCGTCATACGCGAACCATTGTACTGGAAAGCGGGGTCTTTGTCAACAAAAACTTCGGTTTTGCAGGTTAAAAATGCAAGGGCCGCCGGAATCTTGATGCGAATTCTCGTTACAAGGCGGTTGACCAGCCACGCCGCCTTTTCATATCATTCCCGCCGGCAAGCCGCCCGGAAATCCCGCAGGATTTCCGGCTTGCGCAGTTCTTCTCACCGCGTTGAAAAGCCGCCTGCGGATTTTCAACGCCTACTCCGCGAGCATCTTTTGCAGCTTGCGCTTGACGCGCTGCAGCGCGTTGTCGATGGACTTGACGTGCCGGTGCATCTCCAGCGAGATCTCCTGGTAGCTCTTGCCCTCGAGGTAGCGGAGCAGCACCTGTTTTTCCAGCCCCGACAGCATCTTGCCGATGCGCCCCTCGATGACCGACACGTCCTCCCGGCTGATCAGCACCTCCTCGGGGTTGGCCTCCCGCCCTTCGGTGATCACGTCCAGCAGCGTCCTGTCCGATTCCTCGTCGTAGATGGGCTTGTTCAGCGACACGTAGCTGTTGAGCGGAATGTGCTTCTGCCTCGTCGCGGTCTTGATAGCGGTGATGATCTGGCGGGTGATGCACAGTTCCGCGAACGCGCGGAACGAGGTCAGCTTCTCCTCGCGGAAGTCCCGGATGGCCTTGTACAGCCCGATCATGCCCTCCTGCACGATGTCCTCGTGGTCGGCGCCGATCAGGAAGTAGCTGCGCGCCTTGGAGCGCACAAAATTCTTGTATTTATTGAGCAAATACTCCAGCGCGGTGCCGTCGGCCTGCTGGGCCAGCTTGACCACCTGCTCGTCGGTCATATGCTCGAATCGCTCGTACAGAACCAAGAACTTATTCTCCTCTACGCATGCGTTCCAGCTTCTGACGGACGTCTTCCGGCAGATGTTCCAGCACGGTGGCCTTCTTGGGCGAGGATTGCCTGACGATGGCGGGCGGGACGCGCATGCGCTCGACCTCCTCAATCAGTTCCCTGGCGGGCAGCCGGGCCGCGCCGCGGGCGAGCACCACCGTCTGCTCCACGCCGTCGGAGGTGGCCACCCGCACCTCCAGCCTCCCCGCGTCGATGGCGGTGGCGTAGCCGTCGCACAGCCGCTCGATGTAGTGGTCGGCGGTCTCGCCGCGCTTTGTGAACACCACATTCAGCGCGCCGGACTGCTCCTTCGTCCGGACCGCGCGGTCGGACAGCCAGGCGTCGAACACCAGCGTCACCTGCTGGCCGGAGTAGCCCGCGTAGTCGCTGAGCGCGTGGATCAACTCGTCCCTGGCGTCCTCGAGCTTGCCCTTCGGCACGCCCTTCCAAGCGCACAGCACGTTGTAGCCGTCCACCAGCAGGATGCGGCGTTTCATTGGCCGCTCCGGGTGCGCATGACCTCGTAGAGCGCGATGCCCGCGGCCACCGAGGCGTTCAGCGAGGCGATCTGCCCCTTGAGCGGAATCGAAACCACCTTGTCGCAGCCTTCAAGCACCAGGTGCGAGATGCCCTCGCCCTCGGAGCCCACCACCAGCGCCACCGGGCCGGTGAGGTCGCTCTTCCGGATGTCGCCGCCGGACATGTCGCAGCCGATCACCCACAGCCCCTTCTCCTTGAGTTCGGCGAGCGTCCGGGACAGGTTGCCCACCCGGGCCACCGGCAGGTAGCTGAGCGCGCCCGCCGAAGCCTTGACCGCCGCGGGGTTCAGGCCTGCCGCGCGGCGCTCCGGCACGATCACGCCGTGCGCGCCGCAGCACTCGGCGGAGCGGATGATCGCGCCCAGGTTGTGGGGGTCGGTCACGCCGTCCAGCACCACCACGAAGGGCGCCTCGTCCCGCTTTGCGGCGAGGGCCAGGATGTCCTCCACCGTCGAATAGGCCGCCGCCGAAGCGTAGGCCAGCATGCCTTGATGGTTCGAGTACACCGCGTCCAGCCGCGCGCGGTCGACAAATTGCACCACAATGCCCGCTTCCCGCGCCTTCGCGACCAATTCGCGCGCGGAGCCGGACAGTTCGCCCTGGGCGACCAGCATCTTCTCGATGGGCACGCCCGCCTTCAGCGCCTCGCGGATCGGGTTGCGGCCCACCAGCAGGTTGTCCATGCCCTCGTCTTCGGATCCGGAGGTCTCCGGCGGGACCGGAGCCGATGGCTGGGCCGGAGCTGCCTGATCTTCCGGAGCGGGATGGCCGTACCGGATCCCCGGCCGGTCGAACTTGGGCGCAGACTTGTCAAACCGGGGCGCGGGCCTGCCGTAGCGCGGCGCGGGGCGGTCCGAATTCTCGACGGGCCTGCCGTAGCGCGGCGCCGGACGGTCCGAATTCTCGATGGGCCTGCCGTAGCGCGGCGCGGGGCGGTCCGAATTCTCGACGGGCCTGCCGTAGCGCGGCGCGGGGCGATCCGAGTTCTCGACGGGCCTGCCGTAGCGCGGCGCGGGACGGTCCGAATTCTCAGCGGGCCTGCCGTAGCGCGGCGCGGGGCGATCCGAATTCTCGACGGGCCTGCCGTAGCGCGGCGCGGGGCGATCCGAATCGTGCGCCGATTTCCCATAGCGCGGCGCGGGGCGATCGAAATCTCTGCCGGGTCCGCCGTGGCGCGGCGCGGGCCGATCGGAATTCCGCGCGGGCTTTCTGCCCTCCTCGAACACCGCGGGCGGCACGGGCCGGTCCGGGGCCTTCGAGGGGCGCGGGGCGGGGCCTTTGTCGTAGCGGCCATCCTCCCGGTAGGGTCGATCCTTCTCAAAGTAGCGCCTGCCGTCCCCCGGCTTGCCGCCCCGGCCATACTGTCCCTGCGGGCGATCGTCGCGGGATTTTCCGCCGTAGGGCCGGTCTCCGCGCTCGCCCTGGGGTTTGCCGCCATAGGGCCTGTCCCCTTGCGGGCGATCGTCGCGGGACTTTCCGCCATAGGGCCGGTCTCCGCGCTCGCCCTGGGGTTTGCCGCCATAGGGGCGATCCTCGCGGCCGTGGCCGCCCTGCGGCCTCGATCCCTTACCGCCGGCGCCAAAAAACTTCTCAAAACCGCGGCCCTTGCCGCCCTTTTTGCCATCCATGCTATTCCCTCTCCCCCGCGTCCAGCGCCAAAGCGATCAGCGCCTCCATGCGTTCCTTCTGTCCGGTCAAATACAGGTATCCGATCAGCGCTTCCAGCGCCGTGGCGCGGTGGTACTCCGCGGGGTCCGCGTGATGGGGCGGCGTCTGCCGGGCGTTTCGCGCGCGCCGGATCACACCGCGCTCCTCGTCGGTGAGGCCCGCCTCGATGCGTAGAAGCGCCTCCGACTGCGCGTGGGCGCAGACGGTGCTCACGGCGCACCGGTGCATCGCCTGGATGCGGTCGCCGCCGCGCACCAGGCGCTCCCGGACGTAAAAATCGTAGATCGCGTCGCCCAGGTAGGCCAGTTCCAGCGATCCGGGCATGCCCGTCACAAAAGCCTCAGCAAGCGCTCGTAGGCCGCCGCCCAGTCCGCGCCGTCGCCCTCCGACCGATAGGTGTCGGTGGGGAACGAGCGGGCGACGACTTTGCGCAGCTCCTGGACGGAAGAAATCGCGCCCAGCGCCATCGCCTGCACCAACAGGTTCCCGATCACCGTGCCCTCGCTGGGCCCGGCGATGACGGGCTTCCTCAGCGCGTTCGCGGTGAACTGGTTGAGCATCACGTTCTTGCTGCCGCCGCCGACGATGTTGAGCGCATCGATCTCGTGGTGCAAAAGGTCCTTCTCCAGCCGCTCGACGCTCCAGCGGTACTTGAGCGCCAGGCTCTCCAGGATCACGCGGATGATCTGCCCGCGGCCCTTGGGCACCGCCTGCCCGGTGCGCCGGCAGTAGTCCTGCACGCGGGAGGGCATGCCGCCCGGCTGCAGGAAGCAGGGGTCGTCCACGTTCAGGATCGCCAGGAACGGCTGCGCCTCCGAGGCCATCCGGTCCAGCGTGTCGAAGTCCACCGCGTCCTCGCGGCGGTCCCATTCGCGCTTGCACTCCTGCAGGATCCACAGGCCCATGATGTTCTTGAGCAGCCGCGTGGTGCCGTCCACGCCGCCCTCGTTGGTGTAGTTGGCCTCCATCACCTGCGGCTCGCAGAGCGGCGTGCGGATCTCGACGCCCAGGAGCGACCACGTGCCGCTGGAGAGGTAGGCGAAGTTTTCGCCCTCCGCCGGAACCGCCGCCACCGCCGACGCCGTGTCGTGGCCGCAGACCGCGATCACCGGAACCTGCCCGATGCCGGTCTCCTCCGCGATCTCCGGCAGCAGGCTGCCGCGCAGCGTGCCGGGCTGCTGGAGAGGGGTGAACAGCGTCCGCGGAATGCCGAAAGCGTCCATCAGATCCCACGCCCAGTCGCGCTTCAGCGGGTCGATCAACTGGGAGGTGGAGGCGATGGTGTACTCCGTGGACATCTTGCCGGTCAGGAAGTAGGCCAATAGGTCGGGCATCATCAGCAGCTTGTCCGCGATCGCATACACCGGGTCGCCTGCCAGCTTCATCGCGTACAGCTGGAACAGCGTGTTGAACTGGATGAACGCCAGGCCGGTACGGCGGAAGATCTCCCGCTTGGACAGCACCTTGAAGGCCTCCTGCATGGTGTCGTCGGTGCGCTTGTCGCGGTAGTGCACCGGGATGCCCGCCAGCTGGCCGTTTTTGCCCAGCAGGCCGAAATCGACGCCCCAGGTGTCGATGCCGATCGAATCCAGCTGAAGGCCCTCCCGCGCAGCCTTCGTCAGCGCCTGCTTCATCTCAAAGAAAAAGCGCTGCACGTCCCAGACCATGCGGCCGTTCAGCGTGACCGGGTCGTTGGAAAACCGGTGCAGCTCCTTGAGGCGGATGCGCTCGCCATCGAACTGGCCCAGCATCGCGCGGCCGCTGGACGCGCCAAAGTCAAACCCCAGCAGGTTCAAAGTCTTCGTACTCATGGCTCTCCCCGCTTTCCTCATATCATCGCCATTATACCAGTTTAAGGGTGCGCGTTCAACGGATTTTTCAATCCTAACCATGCACTTTAGCGCATTCCGGGCATACATGCATTATGCAGCGCGGCTTCGCGCTTATTCGGGAGTAATCCACAATATCCACAGGCTTTTCCACAGAAAACGCCCGGCGAGCGCTGGATTTTGGCGGAATTTGGTCTTCCGCGGTGGATTATTCAGGTGCAAAGCGGAAAGTTATCCACAAGAACGGAGCCGGTTTTCGAGTGTTTTCGATGGGCCGTGGTCTGTTTCGCACAGGTCTTTTGTGGGTTTCCCGTGGATTCGCGCCTCCGGCCCCGTTTTGCCGTCGTTTCGCTCAAAAACCCTATTTTGCGGCGGCCCGGAACCCAAAACGCGAAAGTTTTCCCGAAACAAGTCCCGCGCATTTTGTGCACAGGACTTGGGTCTATTTGATGGGAAAGGACGCTCGGCCCGGTCACTCCGCCGCGCCCAGCGGGGCGGACGGGTCGGCGTTGAGCGAAAGGGACGCCACTTCCCCGGCCATCAGCCGGTAGAACGCGGCGCTGCCGATCATCTCCGCGTTGTCGGTGCACAGCCTGGTTGGGGGCAAATAGACCTTGAGGCCCGCCGCCCCGCCCAGCCGGGTCAATTCCCTCCGGAGCAGCTGGTTGGCCGCCACGCCGCCCGCCGCCGCCAGCGACTTCGCCCCGGCGTCCACCGCCGCCCGCACCGCCTTCTCGGCCAGCATCGAGACCACCGCCCGGCGAAACGAGGCGGCGAACCCCGCCTGGTCGATCGATTTACCCTGCTGCTTCAGCATGTGGGCCTGGTTGATCACCGCGGTCTTCAGCCCGCTGAAGGAGAAATCGTAAATCCCCTGGGTTACGACCTTCGGGAAGCGGTAGGCGCGCTCGTCCCCGGTCTCCGCCAGCTTGTCCAACAGCGGCCCGCCCGGGTACGGGATGCCCAGCACCCGCGCCACCTTGTCGAACGCCTCGCCCGCCGCGTCGTCCATCGTGCGGCCCAACAGCCGGTAGGCTCCGTATCGCTCCACGGCCACGATGTGGCTGTGGCCGCCGGAGGCCACCAGGCACACAAACGGCGGTTCCAGATCCTCGTGCGCCAGGTAGTTGGCGCTGACGTGCCCCTCGATGTGGTTGACCGGGATCAGCGGCAGGTTTCGCGCGTAGGCGAACGCCTTGGCCCAGCTGACGCCGGTTAAGAGCGCCCCCACCAGGCCCGGGCCGTAGGTCACCGCCACCGCGTCGATCTCTTCCATAGAAAGGTTCGCCCGGGACAACGCCTCCCGGGCCAGCGGATCCAGCGCCTCCACGTGCATGCGGGACGCGATCTCCGGCACCACGCCGCCGTACAGCGCGTGCAGCTCGATCTGCGAGGCGATCACGCCGGACAGCACCCGCCGCCCGTCCGCCACCACCGCCGCCGCGGTCTCGTCGCAGGAGGACTCGATGGCCAGGATCACGGCGTGCCGCTTTTCCCGAAGCGCCTCCGCCCCTTGCTGCACAATCTCCCGGTAGGTCATGCGCCCTCCTTCCGGGCCGCCCGGCGCGCCAAATGCACCGGCAGCCCCCAAAGCGCGGCCAGCAGCAGCTGCCCCGCCAGCATCCACTCCGCCGCCCGAAGCGCCACGCTCATGAAGAACTGTTCCGGCAGCATGCGGATCATGAGATCCGTCTCAGGGTTCAGAAGCCACAGGTCGTTGCTGAACAACAGGCCGTGGAAGCGGCGGAACGCCCCGTCGAAATCCGCCGCCGCCCAGACGGCGGCGAACAGCAGCAGCGCCAGCCAGAAAATTTGACCGGTCAGCCCCGCCCGCTTCAAGCGCCGCGCCCAGCCCTTTCCAATCAGGCCCGCCGCCAGCAGCACAATGCCCAACCCGAAGCAAGCGGCCGCCACCCGGCGCTCCAGCACAAACAGCGCCTTCACGTCGGCCATGTGGGCGATCTCCCGCTCATTGAAAACGCGCTGTTCCGCGCCGTTCACGGCGGCGGTCATGTTGAGGTCGTCCCGCGCGCCGTTCAAGTAGTCCACCAGCATGTCGCCGATCTTGCCGAGCGTCGCCTCGCCCACCCCGGCGGCCGCGGCGGAGCCAAGCTGGGCATAGAGCGCCTGATGATAGCCCCTGTCCAGCGCGCCCCGGTCAAACGCGTACAGCATCAGCGCCGGGACGATCAGCAGCATCCCAAGCGCCGCCGCCAGGCTCTTCAGCGCACTTTCCCTGTCTTTCACGCGGCATTGCCCTCGTTTTCAAACAAGACTCCGGTCTGTTTCGACTTTTTTCTGCCAAAACAGACCGGTGTATAGGGTATAACTTACAATTTTTGCAGGTAGGCGGTCACGAAGCCCTCCAGGTCGCCGTCCATCACGGCGTCGATGTCGCCCATCTCGTAGCCGGTGCGGTGGTCCTTGACCAGCGTGTAGGGCTGGAACACGTAGGAGCGGATCTGGCTGCCCCACTCGATCTTCTTGAGCTCGCCCTTGATGTCGCCCATCTGCTCCTGCCGCTCCCGCTCCTTGAGCTCGGCCAGCCTGGCGCGCAGCACGCGGAAGCAGGTCTCCTTGTTCTGCAGCTGGGAGCGCTCGTTCTGGCACTGCACCACGACGCCGGTGGCCAGGTGGGTGATGCGCACGGCGGAGTCGGTCCGGTTGACGTGCTGCCCGCCCTTGCCGGAGGACCGGTAGGTGTCGATGCGGATGTCGTCGCTCTTGATCTCGATCGCGCCCGTGTCCTCGATCTCCGGCGCCACGTCCAGCGACGCGAACGACGTGTGCCGCCGGGCGGCGGCGTCAAACGGCGAGATGCGCACCAGCCGGTGCACGCCGCGCTCGCTCTTCATAAAGCCGTAGGCGTAGTCGCCCGAGACCTCCCAGGTGACCGACTTGATCCCGGCCTCGTCGCCCTCCAGGTAGTCCAGTTCCTTGACGGTCAGCCCCATGCGCTCGGCGAAGCGGGTGTACATGCGGTAGAGCATCTCGGTCCAGTCCTGGGCCTCGGTGCCGCCCGCGCCCGCGTGCAGCGCCAAGATGCAGTCGTTCTGGTCGTACTCGCCGGAGAGCAGCGTGGTCAGCCTGAGGGACTCCAGGTCCTTCTTCATCGCCTCGATCTCGGCGGAGATCTCCGGCACCAGCGAGGTATCGTCCTCCTCGTCGGCGAGGCCGATCAATACCTCCAGGTCGTCGGCGCGGGTGTTCAGCTTCCGGTAGTGGCCAATGCGCGCTTCCGCCGAGCGCGCCTTCCGGCTTACCTTCTGCGCGCGCTCCAGGTTGTCCCAAAAACCGGGGGAACCCATGTCCTCCTGGTATTCGGCATACTGCTCCTCAAGGTGAGCCACGTCAAAGTGAGTCACCTGCCTCTAAGATCATCTTGCGGATGGCGATAAGGTCCTGCTTAAAGCCTTCGGTTTCGATCATGAGTTCACATCCTTTAAATTCTCGCAGAAGGCGGATTTCCGCCGTTCTCCTTCTCCAAGGGTGGCGGGGGCCGAGGCCCCTGACTTCGCCGGAAAGATGGAATCTTTCCGGCGGATAAAAGCTGCCGGAGGGCGGCGTGTACGGCCGCAGGCTGCCACCGCTTTCAAGCGCAGGCCCGGCCGCAAACGAAGTTTGCAGGGCCTGCGCCCGCGGCGAAAGATGCGTCAGCAGATTTCGCCGCCACGTGCTATGCGCTCTTTCCGCAGCACTCCTTGTACTTCTTGCCGCTGCCGCAGGGGCAGGGGGCGTTGCGGCCCACCTTCTCGCCCACCTTGACGGGCTTCTTCGGGGAGGCGGCGTTGTCCGATCCGTGGGTGGCCGCGACGGGGGTGGCGACCTCCTTGCGCTCCGGCGGGCGCACCAGCACCGCCATGTAGAGGCGGCGGAGCGTGTCCTCCTGGATCATGCGGATCATCTCGTCGAACATCTCGAAGCCTTCGATCTTGTACTCGACGATCGGATCCCGCTGGCCGTAGGCGCGAAGGCCGATGCCGTCCCGCAATTGATCCATCGCGTCCAGGTGGTCCATCCAGCGGCGGTCCACCGCGCCTAGCAGCGCCACCCGCTCGAACTCGCGCATGTCGATCCCGGCGTCGGTGATCATCTTCTCGCGCTCCTCGTAGAACGCGCGGGAGCGCTCGAGCAGTTCGTTTTTGAACGTCTCGCGGGTGTAGCGGGGCAGCGAATCAAAGGTCGCCTTGACCTCGCCGGGTTTTTGGCAGATGTGCTCCAGGTACTCCGCGATGCCGGCGATGTCCCAGGTGGCGTCGTCCTGCTCGTTGGTGACCAGGCGAGTCAGCACGTCCCCGATCAGCGCCTCGCGGAAGCCGTCGATCTGGTCCTTGATGTTGTCGCCCTCCAGCACCTCGCGGCGCTGGCTGTAGATCTTCTCGCGCTGCAGGTTCATCACGTCGTCAAACTGCAGTACGTTCTTTCGGATGTCGTAGTTCCGGGCCTCGACCTTCTTCTGCGCGCCCTCGATCTGCTTGGAGAGCATGCCGTACTCGATGGCCTGGCCGTCCTCGATCTTGAGCCGCTCGATCAGCGGCTGGATGCGGTCGGAGCCGAAGAGCCGCATCAAATCGTCCTCCAGCGAGATGAAGAACTGGCTGGAGCCCGGGTCGCCCTGGCGGCCGGAACGGCCGCGCAGCTGGTTGTCGATGCGGCGGGATTCGTGCCGCTCGGTGCCGATGATGTGCAGGCCGCCGAGGGCGACGACCTCCTCATGCTCCTTGTCGGTCTCGAGGTGGTACTGGGTGTAGAGCTCCTTGAAGAGCTTGCGGGCCTCCTTGACCTCGTCGGGCACGTTCTCGGCGTGGCCGATGGCCTCCTCGACCACGGATTCCTCGTAGCCCAGCTGCTTCATCCGGTGGCGGGCCATGAACTCCGGGTTGCCGCCCAGGAGGATGTCCGTGCCGCGGCCGGCCATGTTGGTGGCGATGGTGACGGCGCCCTTCTTGCCGGCCTGGGCGACGATCTCGGCCTCTTTTTCATGGAACTTGGCGTTCAGCACCACGTGGGGCACGCCGCGGCGATCCAACAGGCCCGAGACCAGTTCGCTCATTTCCACCGACACGGTGCCCACCAGCACCGGCTGCCCGGTCTTGTAGCGCCGCTCGACCTCGTCCGCCACCGCCTGGAACTTGCCCTTTTCGGTGGTGTAGACCGCGTCGTTTTTGTCCTCGCGGATCATCGGCTTGTTGGTGGGGATGATGACCACGTCCAACTTGTAGATGCCCATGAACTCGTCTTCTTCGGTCTTGGCGGTACCGGTCATGCCGGAGAGCTTCTTGTACATGCGGAAGTAGTTCTGGAACGTGATGGTGGCGAGCGTCTTGCTCTCCCGCTCCACCTTCACGTGCTCCTTGGCCTCGATGGCCTGGTGCAGGCCCTCCGAATAGCGGCGGCCGGTCATCAGGCGGCCGGTGAACTCATCCACGATGACCACCTGGCCGTCCTTGACCACGTAGTCCACGTCCCGCTTCATCATCGTGTTGGCCTTGAGCGCCTGCAAAATGTGGTGGTGCAGTTCGGTGTTGGCCGGGTCGGTCAGGTTCTCGACGCCGAAGGACTGCTCCGCCTTGACGACGCCCTCCTCGGTCAGTACGACCGTCTTGAGCTTTTCGTCCCTGGTGTAGTCCTCCTCGTTTTTCAGGCGCTGCACAAAGCGGTCCGCGCGGGCGTAGAGCTCGGTGGATTTATCGCCCTGGCCGGAGATGATGAGCGGCGTCCTGGCCTCGTCGATCAGGATGGAGTCCACCTCGTCGACGATGGCGAAGTTCAGGCCCCGCTGCACCATGCGCTCCTTGTAGGTGGCCATGTTGTCGCGCAGGTAGTCGAAGCCCAGCTCGTTGTTGGTGGCGTAGACGATGTCGCAGGCGTAGGAGGCCTTGCGCTGCTCCGAGTTCATGTCGTGCTCGATGAGGCCCACCGTGAGCCCCAGGAAGCGGTGAATCTTGCCCATCCACTCGGAGTGGAAGCGGGCCAGGTAGTCGTTGACGGTGACGATGTGCACGCCGTCGCCGGGCAACGCGTTCAGATAGGCGGGGAGCGCGGCGGTCAGCGTCTTGCCTTCGCCGGTCCTCATCTCGGCGATGCGGCCCTGATGCAGCACGATCGCGCCCAATAGCTGCACCGGGAACGGGCGCTGGCCCAGCGTGCGCACCGCGGCCTCGCGCACCGCGGCGTAGGCCTCCGGCAGCAGGTCGTCCAGCGTCTCGCCCGCCTTGAGCCGCGCGCGGAAGCCTTCCGTCAGCGAGTGCATCTCGTCGTCCGACATCGCCTGAAACTTGGGTTCCAGCGCCTCGATCTTTTCCACCAGCGGCCTCAGCTTCTTGACCGCCGCCTCGTTGGAGCCGCGCAGCAAGTTCTTGATGATATCCGTGAATGCCATTTCTCTTATCCTCCGGGTTCGTGGGTGCCAATCGATCCATTATAGCACAGAAAAAGTTAAGGTTCAAACGCGGGCATAACGCCTACGACCTGACCCCGCCGCTCCCGGATCAGCGCGATCAGTTCCTCCATCGTGCGCGCCGGGCGGTCCAGCCGCACCGCGCCGTAGCCGACGCGGGTCACGTCGTGGGCGTCGGAGCCCGCCAGCTCGATCAGGTTTGTTTTTCTGGCGAGCCGGAGCGCCCTTTTGTTCCAGGCGGGGTCGTCATTTCCGGCGTTGAAGACCTCGATGGCGTCCACGTCTTTTGTGATTGGCTCAAAGCGCGGGATGTAGATCGCCTTCCGGTACGGGTGCGCATGGGAGACGAACGCGCCCGCCGCCCGAACCGCCGCCAGGTATTCCGCAGGCTTCAGGCGGTCGATGCCGGGGTTTTTCAGCAGGAAGTCCTCGCCCAGGCCGTAGGTCAGGTATTCGGGGCCGTAGGTAAAGGTCTCCCAGCCGAAGAGCACCGTGAGGCCGATCCTATCCCCCTCGGCCTTCGCGGCCCGGTAGCCGCTCATCAGCGCGTCGACCCGCGCTTTCCAGCTCATGCCGGGGGTCTGGCGGAGGTTGGCGTTCATGAAATGGTCGGTGACGACCACGAGGCCGTATCCGGCGCGCTTGCAGGCGTTCATCATGTCGCGGGCGGAATCCACGCCGCAGCGGCTGGACTCCGAGGTGTGCAGGTGCAGTTGAACGAAGAAATCCATTTTGTCTCCTCAGAATTTTACGGTTTGCCCGCGCCGGATTTGGGCGGCAGCGGAATCAGATCTCCCAGGTGCTTTTCGAACTCGCGGGGGCGGAACACCTCCATGCCGTAGCCGTGGAAGAATGTGGTCTCGCCGAAGTAGACGCGGCCACTGACCTCATATAGATCCACCCGCACGTGGGGGATGCCCTTTGACAGCTTCCGGGCGATCTCCAGCATTTCGGAGAGGTGCTCCGGGCGCGGGATCTCCCGGGGGATGTTCGGGTGGCGGTTGAACATGTCCTGCTTGACCCAGTCCGGGCTGTAGAAGTTCCTGGTGTGGCCGTCGTAGCGGTCGGCGTCCACGATCACGTAGGCCGGCTCGCCGTCAAAGCACAGGATCTTGTAGTCGTAGGGCGCCTTGCCGTCTTCGTCGCCGATGAAGGCCTCGATCAAGATGCGGGGCACAATGTGCTTGTAGGGCCACTCCCGGCTGAGCCAGAACCAATTGCGCCTCATCCAGCCGTTCAGCTTCCGGATCGCGCCCGCCCGGTCCAATTTGGACTTGTCGGTCACCAGGATGTTCGAGGAGGAGCCGTGAGTGCACTTGACCACGAACCGGTCCGGCAGGCTGTCCCAATCGATTTCCTCCGGCCGGTCATAGGATGCCACGAGCGGAATCAGGTACTCCCCGCAGCCCCGCTCTTTGACGTAATCCCGCACCGCCAGCTTATCCGCCATGCGGGTGTAGAGCGGGTTCCGGTCGTAGAGCTTGATCCACTGCAGCTTCTCGTTGTACAGCGCCGGATGCGTGAGGTTCAGCGCGCGCCCCAGCTTCAGCCCATACTGGATCTTCAAATACGGCCGGTCGGGCACGAAATTCAGATAGCCCTTCCGGCCCAGCCTCAGCATCCAGTCAAAGCACTTCAGGCGGAGTTTTTCGCCCATCCCCGCACCCCCTCGCCGCCAATCTTATGTACCGTCTCCAATGCCTATATCGCGCACCACGCCGCCGCTTTCAACCGTTCCCGGATTCCACGCGTCCCTCCAGGCTTCATTCATTCCCACTGACTTGTCGGTGGGAATGCGTTTCCGTAACCAGCGCGCACGCCGGTGGAGGAAACAATACCCTCAGTCAGCGCGCCGCCCGGAAAATCCGCAGATTTTCAGGCGCGCGAAGAGCTTCTCCTTCGCTCAAAAGACGCGCAGCGGATTTTGAGCGCCGCTCACGCGGTAATTAGCGGCACCAGCATCTCCTGCTCGGTCAGCCCGGCGTGGTGGCCGATCATCTTTCCGTGAGGCTCGGCGCCCTCCGCCTTGTAGTAGATGGCCCTGGTCCCGGTGGCCAGCGCCAGGTAGTCGCCGATAAAGTCGTCCGCCTTCTCGTGCATTTTCCCCGGGCCGAAGAGCTGCCGGGAAAGCGCCTCCTCCCGGGTCATCAGAAGGAAATCCGCCCCCAGCTTCTCCCGGAAGGCGTCCTCGAATTCTCTCTCCCGGCCCCGCTTCACAAACAGCGATGCCGCGCGGGACTCCACCGACGGCGGCATGACGAGGCAGCGCATGATCTCCCGGCACTCGTTCAGCCACACCGGTTCGGTGACGTCGATCAGGCCGTGGTCGGCGGTGATAATCAGCGTGGTGTCGGTAAGCTTCGGGGCCAGCGCCTCGGCCCAGGCGTTCAGTTGGGCCAGCACCTTCGCCGCCCGGTCGCTGCGCGCGCCGAAGTTGTGCATGGTGTCGTCCGGGTCGGTCCAGTAGAAGAGCGTAAACGCCTCCCGAGCGTCGCGGCTCCGGACGGCCAGCGCCGCCTCGTCCAGGTCGCGGGCGATCACGGTGTCCCCCATGCCGGAGAGCGGCGAGGGTTCAAACGGGAACACCGCCCGGGTCAGCACTCGGTCGTCCGCCGCGCGGTGGATGCGGGTGAACACGCTGTCATACGGCATCAGGCGCTTCGCGGGCGAGGAAGTCAGCCGCTCGTGCGAATAGCTGTCCCGGTCTAAAAACAAGTCCACCAGCTTTGCGTACTCCTTGAAGTAGCAGCTCCAGCCCAGCCAGCCGTGCTCCGCCGGGGACAGCGCCGAGTACAGGCTGCCCGTGGCGGCGGTGGTGGTGGATGGGCATACGCTGGTGAGCGTGGCGATCTGCCGCCTGCGGAGGAACGCGCCCTCCGGCAAAAGCGAAAGCGCGTCGACGCCCATGCCGTCCAGTATGACCAGCGCCACGTGGGACTTCCGGGGGAGCGAAGCCAATTCCGGCAGCGCCGCATGCGGCGGCTCGGCGCCAAACATCTTCAGCACCGAGCAGGCCACATTGAGTACGCTTCTATTGTAATCCGGAAAGATCATGCGCCCTCCAGCTGGGCGATCGACCGGTCGAGGCGGGAGAGCGTCTCCTCCCGGCCCAACAGGTACGCGATCTCAATCGCGCCGCCCGGCGTGGACGCCTGGCCCGAAATCGCGACCCTGAGCGGCCACAGCACCTGGCCGTTCTTCATGCCGCTCTCCCCAATTGCGGCCATCAGTTTCTCGTGCAGCGCCTCCTCGGCCCAGGGGGCGACGCCTTCCAGCACCGGCTTCATCGCCTTCAAGGCCGTCAGCGCGATGCGCTCGTCGCTCTTCATCTTCTTGTGGACGTAGAGCTCGGTGGGAAACTCCGGCATCCCGGCGAGGAAGGCCACCATGCCGGGCAGGTCGGAGAGAACCTCGGTGCGCCCATGCAAAAGCTCCGACAGCCGGTGGAGGTCGAACTTCTCCGGGCCCAGCGCCTTCGAAAGCCAGGGCTTCGCCAGCTCCTCGAACCGCTCCGGCGAGAGCTTGCGCATGTACTCGGCGTTGAACCAGCGGAGCTTATTGGTGTCGAAGATCGACGGGGACTTGTTGAGGCCCTCCAGATCGAACTTCTCGATCAATTCGTCGATGGTGAAGAACTCCTGCTCGCTCCGGGGGCTCCAGCCGAGCAGCGCGATGAAGTTGATGATGGCTTCCTTCAGATACCCCTGATCCAGCAGGTCCTCAAACGATGGGTCGCCGTAGCGCTTGGACAGCTTCCTGGTGGCGTCCCGCATGACGACCGGCAGGTGCACGTAAATCGGCGGCGTCCAGCCGAAGCTCTCGTAGAGCAGGTTGTACTTGGGCGCGCTGGACAGGTACTCGGTGCCACGCATCACGTGGGTGATGCCCATCAGGTGGTCGTCCACGACGTTGGCGAAGTTGTAGGTGGGCAGGCCGTCCGCCTTGATCAGCACGTTGTCGTCCAGCGTCCCACAGTCCACCGTCACATGCCCGTAAAGCGCGTCGTCAAACCCGGCCTGGCCGGTCAGCGGCACGTTCTGCCGGATCACGTGGGGTTCGCCCGCGGCGAGGCGGCGCTCCACTTCCTCCTTGGGCAGGTGCAGGCAGTGCTTGTCGTATTTGTAGGTCTCGCCCTTTTTCTCCGCTTCTAAGCGCGCCTCGTCCAGGTGCTCCTTGGTGCAGAAGCAGTAGTACGCGCCGCCGCGATCGACCAGCTCTTTGGCGTACTTTGGGTAGATGTCCCGCCGCTGGGTCTGGATGTAGGGGCCGTAGTCGCCGCCCACGTCCGGGCCCTCGTCGTATTCAAGCCCGGCCAGCCGCATCGAGCGGTAGATCTTCTCCACCGCGCCGGGCACCTCCCGCTCCTGGTCGGTGTCCTCGATGCGCAGAATGAACGTGCCGCCCATGCGCCGGGCGTACAGGTACGTGTACAGCGCCGTGCGCAGGCCGCCGAGGTGCAGATAGCCGGTGGGGCTGGGCGCGAATCTGGTGCGAACCATGAAATCTCTCCCCCGCGTTTCAAGCCACGCGCCCGCGCGGGGCGCGCGAAAATCCATCCAAAATAAAGAAGTCCGTAAGAGTATAACACCCTCACGGAAAATAATCAATCGCCGGAAGGGTTCCGGCAGGTTATGAAACGTCCGGGAACCTGGCAAACCGCGGCTCGCGACGTAAGGAATGCAGGAAACGATGCAGAAAGTCGCCGGTTGCCATCGCGAGGGTGGCGGCGCTATCGTTGGGGTGGAAACCCAGGCGCGGGCAGTACTGGAGCTGTTCGTCCAGGTACAGCGGCACCACTTCCGCGGACGAGAAGATCAGCCCCAGCGGGCTGACCGCGCCGGGCGCGGTGTGCAGAAGCTCCATCAGCGCGTCCTCGCCGCCGAAGCTGAGCCGGGAGGAGCCGATCTGCTTGGAAAAATCCGCGGTGCGGAACAGCGCGTTCGGGCGCGTCAGGCACAATGTGTAACTGGACTGGTTCCTGGGCGTCAAAAACAGGTTCTTGGGCACCACGCAGTTCAGCTTTTCCTCAGCCCACGCGCAGTCCTCGATGGTGCGCACCGGCGGGTGCTCCACCAAATCGTAATGAATTCCGGACTTGTCCAGAAAGGCCAGGATTTCCTCCCGCGCGCTCATTTCCTTCCCCCCGAAAGCCTGAGATCCGCGCCGGTCAGTCGGATCGCGGTGCAAAGCCCCTTGTCGAGCAGCCGCGACATCACCCGTTCGCCGTAGCGCGCCTTCAGATCGCTGGGCAGCAGATTGGTCGCGATCACCGTGTGGCGGCGGGAGGAGAGGCGTTCGTTCATCAAGTTGAAGAGATACTCCACCGTGATGTTGTTTAAGAGCGGCTCGGTGCCCAGGTCGTCAATCAGCAGCAGGTCGCAGTCCACCATCCGGCGGAAGGATTCCCCTTCGCCGGCGGCGCCGAAGTGATAGGCGCGCATCGCCTCCAGCATCCCAAACGCGCTGACCGCGAGCGCGGGCAGGCGGCGGGCGCTGACCCGCTGGGCAATCGCCTCCAGCAGGAACGTCTTGCCCAGCCCGCTCTCCCCCACCAGCAGCAGATTTGGCCTTTCCGTGTTCGGAAACGCAGCCGCGTAGGCCTCGCAAAGTTCCCGAGCAGAGGCCGCCTGCTTCCTCTGCGCCTCGCTGGGGTAGATGCGCGCGTCGAACTCCTCAAACCCGCGCCATTCGCGCTTGAGGCCCGCGCTGTCCATCAAAATTTTCACTTCGCGGTTTGCGCGGCAGGCGCAGGAAACGCGGTGATACTCGTCCAACCAGCCGGAGTCATTGCAATCGGGGCATTCATAGCGAACATTCAAAAAGTCTTCCGGCAGGCCCAGCGCGTTCAGCCGGTCTTTGATCTCGCGGCGGAGCGACGTAATGGCGCTCCGGAGCGCGTCCGCGTGCGCCTTCGCCGCCCCGGGGCCGGCCAGCGACGCGCGCGCCGCCCCGGCAAACCGCGCGTACAGCGCCCCCTGCAACCGCCCGATCTCCGGATCCAGCGCTTCGGCCTGCGCTTCCCGCTCGTCCCGCGCCCGCTGGGCATCGGCGCGCTTCTTTTGATATTCGGCCTCGAGCCGGGCGTCCAATTCCCCCCGCGTCATGGCTTCTCACCGCCTTCGGGCGTCTCAACCAGGCTGTTCAGGAACTGGCTGTCGTAATCCCGCTGGCTGTAGGCCACGGCCCGGGGCGCCGGGCGCGCGGCCGGGCTTGCGTGGGCGGCGTCGTGCCCGTTTTTGCGGCTGTCCAATTCCGCCGCCGCGTCGCTCACGGTGCGGATGCCCCGCTCGGTCCAGATCTTCAGGTTTTTCTCGATGGCCTTCAGCGGCATCTGCATCTCCCGCGCGCGGTCCGCGGCCAGCAGGATCACCTCCAGCGGCTGAACCTTCAGCCACTCGTCCATCTGGCGCATGTCGGATTCCGAAGGCTTCCGGTCCCGCCCGGCGGCCTCCAGCATCTGCCGTGCCTTTTGCTTTAATTCGTTGCGCTCGGCGTTGTAGCGGTCGGCGGCCTCCACCGTCTTGAGATTCAAACCGGCGAAGCGGCGCACCTCCTCGTCCAGCGCGGCGAATGTGTGGCGCCCCTTGTTGGCGGCGCGGGTGGCGGCGCGCTCGATCGCGCCCGGCTCGAAGCCGTCCCGGATCCAGCCGCGGTAGGCCTCCAGTTGGGACGGGGGGATCGTCCTCGCCTGGGCGCCCAGTTCGCTGAGCGCGCCCCGAAACCCCTCGGCCAGCCGCTGCTCCTCGTCGATGCCCTCCGCCACGCGCCCGGCCTCGTCCCGGTGGCGGCGCAGGATGCCGTCCAGGTACGCAAAGCTGGGATTGGAACTGGCGGCGGTCTCCTTCAGCGCGCGCTGGATGTCCTCCCGGGTCAGCCGCCATTCGGAAACCCACTTGCGGGCGAGCGAAAGCTCCGCCTCGGTGGGCGCGCGGCGGAAGCTGAAGTAGTCGCACACCTGCGAAGCGGTCTTGTGCTCCGGAAGGCCTTTGGACAATTCCGCCTCCGCCTTTTCCAGCGTGCGGATGTCCCGGGCAGCCCAATCCGCAGCGGTTTTCCCCAGCACCTTGAACACGTAGGGCACCGTGCGGGGCTTGCCGCCGTTCTCCTCCTGGAGCCGCGCGGCGACGCGCCGGGCCATCAAAAGCACCACTTCGGCGGGCAGGTTCAGATCCTCGATCCACTCCATCGCCTGCTGGAACTGGGCGGGCCGGACGGGGTCGCTAAGTGGCAATTCCGCGATCGCCTTGTTGAAGTCGCGGTAGCGGTAGGCCGGATCCTGGTCGCCGCCCGCCTGCATCGCGCTGCGCACGTTCAAAAACTCAAAAGAAGGCGGGTTGTCCGATACGCCCTTGAGCAGCCCGCGCACTTCCCAGTACCGAAGCGCCTCCAGCGTCTTCTCAGGCTTCAGACGGAGCGCGCGGGCCAGCCCCTCCACCGAGCAGTCCGCCTTTTGCCGGCACTGCATCAGCGCATAGAGGTACACCCGCACCTGGTCGCCCGTGGCGTGCGGCAGGTATTCCAGCAAAAACAGGTTCTCCACCGGCGTCACGTCGTACAGCGTGAAATCGTCCGAACACCTGAGCTCCACCATCCGGAGGCCTCCGTTCCCATCATGGTAGACCCTATGATAGCACAAACTCGGGGCGTCCGCAATCGGGCGGCGGGGCGTCAATTCCTTTGACAAGACCGGCTCCGGACGGTTATAATAAGTAAGTCAATAGTGAAAAGGGGCGATTTCATGCGCGATCCCAGGGTTCAAACGCTGGCGAGGAACCTGATCCGCCAGTCGGTCAGGCTGCAGCCGGGTGAGAAGGTTTTGATTGAAAACACGGGGTTCGAATTGCCGCTGGTGACGGCGCTGGTGGAGGAGGCGCAAAAGGCGGGCGGCGTCCCGTTCGTCTGGGTCAAGGACGCGGCGGTCACCCGGGCGCTCATGCTGGGGCTGACCGAGGAGCAGGCGAAGCTGATGGCGGAGAATGAGGCCCATTTGATGCGCCAGATGCAGGCCTACATCGGGCTGCGCTCGGGCGTGAACGCCTTCGAACTCAGCGACGTTCCCCTGGACAAGGCCGCCATGTTCTCAAAACTCGTCTGGCACCCGGTGCACAACGAGATCCGCGTGTCCAAGACCAAATGGGTGGTGCTGCGCTACCCGTCGCCGTCGATGGCGCAGAACGCCGGCATGTCCACCGAGAGCTTTGAGGACTACTACTTCGACGTGTGTTGCCTGGACTACGGCAAGATGGACCGGGCGATGGATCAACTGAAGGCGCGGATGGAGCGGACCGACAAAGTCCACATCGTCGGCCCGGGCACCGACCTGGCCTTCTCCATCAAGGGCCTCCCCGCCATCAAGTGCGCGGGCGAGATGAACATCCCGGACGGCGAGGTGTACACCGCGCCGGTTCGGAACTCGATCAACGGCACGGTGTCCTACAACGCGCCCTCCCCCCACGACGGCTTCACATTCGAGAACATCAAACTGACTTTCAAGGATGGCAGAATCGTGGAGGCGGCCGCCAACGACACCGCCCGGATCAACAAGGTCTTTGACACCGATGAGGGCGCCCGCTACGTGGGCGAGTTCTCGCTGGGCCTGAACCCCTACATCACCTTCCCGATGAAGGACATCCTGTTCGACGAGAAGATCGCGGGCTCCTTCCATTTCACGCCGGGCAGCTGCTATGAGGAGTGCGATAACGGCAACCAGTCGGCCATCCACTGGGATCTGGTGTGCATCCAAACCCCGGCCTACGGCGGCGGCGAAATTTGGTTCGACGGCGAACTGATCCGGAAGGACGGCCTGTTCGTCGCGGAGGATCTTAAATGCCTGAACCCCGAAGCGCTCAAGTGAGATTGCGGGAGGCGCGGCCGGAGGACGCGGAGCGCATTTCGGAGATCAGCCGGGCTTCGCTGGGCTACGCCTCCACCCCGGAGGACACCGCGAAAAGGCTGGCCTCGGTGGCGGCGAACCCCGGCCACTTCCTCCGGGTGGCGGAGGGCGAGGACGGCGGCGCGGTCGGCTTCATCCATGCCTGCGGATACGAGACGCTGTACTTCGACCCGCTCAAGTACGTGATGGCGCTGGCGGTGGATCCGGCGCACCAGGGGCGGGGCATCGGCAAGGCGCTGCTCACCGCCTGCGAGGACTGGGCGAAGGCCGACGGCGCGGCGGGGGTCCGGCTCTCCTCCGGCTCCGACCGACTGGCCGCCCATCAGTTTTACCTGCACCTGGGCTACCGGATCCGCAAGGAGCAGAAAAGCATCTGGAAGGTATTTGAGCAAAGGCATTGAAATCCGCTGCGGCGTCTTTCAATGCAAGGGAGAGGACCTGCGCGGGCCTGAAAATCTGCGGATTTTCCGGGCGGCCCGCTGACCTGCGGTATTGTTTCCTCCACCAGTGTGCGCACTGATTCCGGAAACGCATTCCCACCGACAAGTCGGTGGGAATGAATAAGGCCGAAGGGGTGCGCGGGTCGGTGGGAATGATTGAAGCCGGACACGTTTCCCCATCAATCCTGTTTCTCCCGAGTGATTCTGTTCATGCGGGTGTGAGAGACCCAGATTTTATGGAAGGCCTTTCCAGAAACGTTCGGGTTTTCGGCGCGGATCGATAAATTGCCGTAAAACCCGCATTAGAACCGTTGCGTTTTGGGCATGAAACGTGTACAATCACACGTATGGATCGGCAAAGGAGCGGGACTGCTTTTTTGCCGACCGCCCATTGAAAGGGAGGATGACTCATGAAGAAGGTACTGGTCCTGGCCCTGGCGCTGATCATGATTCTTGGAATGTCAAGCACCGCGTTCGCCTTCGACCCGGTTCCGAAGGATCAGCTCAAGGTGGGCTTCATCTACGTCGGCGACGTGGTGGACCTGGGCTACACCTACGCGCATCATCAGGGCACGCTCGCCATGCAGAAGGCGCTGGGCCTTCGCGACGACCAGGTCCTGATCCAGAAGAACATCTCCGAGGACGCCAACTGCGAAACCGCCATCCGCGAGCTGGTGGATCAGGGCTGCCAGGTGATCTTCGGCACCTCCTACGGCTTCATGGACTACTTGGCCGAGGCGGCGGACGAGTTCCCGAACGTCATCTTCGTCCATTGCTCCGGCGACAAGGCCGAGTATCTCAGTAAGCCCAACTTCGGCTACTATTTCGGCCGCATCTGGGAATCCCGATACCTGTCCGGCATCGCCGCGGGCCTCAAGGCCAAGGAAATCGGCAACAACAAGCTGGGCTACGTGGGCGCGTTCAAGTCCGTTCCGGAAGTCGTCTACTCGCTGGACGCGTACTTCCTGGGCGCCCGGAGCGTCAACCCGGACGTCACCATGACCCTCAAGGAAACCGGCTCCTGGTACAATCCGACCGCTGAGCGCCAGGCCGCCGATGCTCTCTTGGCTGAAGGCTGCGGCATCCTGTCCCAGCACGTGGACACCACCGGCCCCGTGGTCGCCGCCGAGGAAAAGGGCGCGTTCGCGGTGGGCTACAACGCCGATATGTCGAACGTGGCCCCCCACGCCTACCTGACCGCCCCCGTGTGGGATTGGAGCGTCTATGTGACCGATACCGTGCAGAAGGTCATCGATGGCACCTGGAAGCCTGAGAACTCGCTGATGGGCCTCAGCGAAGGCCTCTGCGGCCTCGCGCCGCTGTCCGCCAACTGCGCCGCCGGCACCCAGGAAGCCGTCGACGCCGCCAAGGCGAAGATTCTGGACGGCTCCTTGAACGTGTTCTCCGGCCCCATCAAGGACAACACCGGCGCCGAGAAGGTCGCCGCGGGCCAGACGCTGACCAACGACGAAATCCGGGGCATCACCTGGTTCGTCGATGGCATCACGGTCGGCTAGACCTGCCGCTCAAAATCCGCTTCGCATCTTTTGAGCGAATAAGGTAAAGCCTGCGCGGGCCTGAAAATCTGCGGATTTTCCGGGCGGCCCGCTGACGAAAGGTATTGTTCACCCTACCAACGCTTCGGCGCTGGTGGGGCGAACGCATTCCCGCCGGCAAGCCGGCGGGAATGATTGAAAGAGGCGACGGAAAATCGTCTCCCTGCATGATGCTGTCGTCAACATCGTGGCTATTTGATCATACCCGCCGACTTGTCGGCGGGTATGAAGTTTCCGTAACCAGTGCGAACACTGGTGGAGGAAACATCACCTTAAGTCAGCGGGCCGCCCGGAAAATCCGCAGATTTTCAGGCCCGCGCAGATTCTCTCCTCCGCGCACAAAAGACACGAAGTGGATTTTGTGCGCTCCTCGATGAAAAGACGCCGCAGCGGATTTTCATCGCCTAAAAGAGCATCCCCTCCGTGCGCTCAAACACCGCGCTGGCCGCGCCCAGGAGCGCCGCATCGTTGCCCAGCTTCGCCGTCGAGACGCGCAAGGTTTTGTAGAACGACGGGATGACCAGTTTTTCAAGCTGCGCGCGCACCCGGTTCAGCAGGAATTCCCCCTGTTCCGACACGCCGCCGCCCAGGAGCAGCACGTCCGGGTTCAGCGCGTGGATCAGCGAGGCCATGCCGACCGCAAGGTCGTACACCCACCCGTCCAGAATCTTCAGCGACGCCTCGTCGCCCCTCCGGCAGCAGTCGAACAGCCCCCGCACGTCGTCCCGCGCCGGGTGGCCCTCCGGCAGCGCCAGCGTCCTTCGCCGGAGCGCGCCGGTCGAGGCGTACTGCTCGAGGCAGCCCTTCTGCCCGCAGGTGCAGTCAAGCCCGCCGGGGTACAGCACGATGTGGCCGAACTCGCCCGCGCCGCCGCCCGCGCCGGTGATCAGCTGCCCCCTCGCGATCGCCGCGCCGCCCACGCCGGTGCCCAGCGCCAGCATCACCAGCATGCGGCAGCCCTGGGCCGCGCCCATCCAGCGCTCGCCCAGCGCCGCGGCGTTCACATCGTTCTCCACGTAGCAGGGCAGGCCCGTGCCCTGGCGCACCCGCCGCGCCACCCGCATGCCGCTCCAGCCGGGCAGGTTGCCGCCCGCGAACTCGATGGTGCTGTGATCGGCCGAGATCAGCCCCGGCGAGGACACCGCCACCGCCTGAGCGCCCGGGTGGGACGCGGCCAGAACATGAATCTGCTCCAGGATGCGCCCCATCAGCGACTCGCCGCCCTCTTTGGCGCGCGTCTCGAAGCTGCCCGCGCCCAAGAGCGCCCCGCCATCCGAAACCACCCCGTACTTGACCAGCGTTCCCCCCACGTCCAGCGCGATGACATGGCCCATTTCCGCTCTCCGACCTTCCGATGTAATCTATCGCCCTTCGGGGCCCAAAGCCCTTCGCCGTGCCTCTTAATCATATCCGGCGACTTGTCGCCGGATATGCGTTTCCGCAACCAGTGCGCACACTGGTGAAGGAAACAATACCGCTTGTCAGCGCGCCGCCCGGAAATGCCGCAGCATTTCAGGCGCGCGCAGTTTTTCCCCTGCGCCCAAAAGACGCGCAGCGGATTTTGGCCGCTACGAGGCGCGCGCAGCCTTCCCCTGCGCCCAAAAGACGCGCAGCGGATTTTGGGCGCAATTGTGTAAATTGATTATAGCATGGCGGGGGCTCGCTTGCCAAGACGAACGCGATCTGCTATACTAATTTGGACTATGAAAAGGATGGGGAAGATGTGGAAATGACCGAATACGTCGTTGCGGTGGACGCGATGGGTGGCGACAATGCGCCTGGCGAAATCGTCAAGGGGTGCCTTCTCGCAACCCAGTCCATGCCCGACGTGCGCATCCTGCTGACCGGCACACCCGCCTCCGTGGAACCGCTGCTCGCGGGCGCGGAGCGCATCGAGTTCATCCCCACTTCCGAGACGATCGACCCCCACGAGGCGCCCCTCTTGGCGGTGCGCAAAAAGGCCGACTCCTCGATGGTGAAGGCTGCTCTCCTGGTCAAGGAGGGCAAGGCCCAGGCGATGGTGTCCGCCGGCTCCACCGGCGCGGTGCTGGCCTGCGGCATCCTTCGGATCGGGCGCATTCAGGGCATCGACCGGCCCGCGCTGGCGCCGGTGCTGCCCGGCGTGAAAAAGCCGTTCCTCTTGATCGACTGCGGCGCCAACGTGGACTGCCAGCCGGAATATTTAAGGCAGTTCGGGCTGATGGGCAGCGTCTACATGGAGAAGGTGCTGGGCGTCAAAGAGCCGCTGGTGTCGCTCGCCAACATCGGCTCGGAGCCGGAGAAGGGCAGCCGCCTCTATAAGGAAGCCCATGAACTGATGAAGGCCCAGGGCGCCTACCGCTTCGGCGGCAACATCGAGGCGCGGGAGATCCCTCTGGGGGACGCGGACGTGGTGGTGGCCGACGGCTTCGACGGCAATCTGATCCTGAAATACACCGAGGGCATGGGCATCGCGCTGACCAACATCCTGAAAGCCGAGATGCTCTCCTCTTTCCGTACGAAGGTCGGGGCGCTGCTGGTCAAGCCCGCGCTCAAGGCGTTCAAGGGCAGGCTGGACTCCGAGCAGTACGGCGGCGCGCCGCTCTTGGGCGTTTCCGGCGCGGTAATCAAGACGCACGGCAGCTCGAGCGCGATGGCCGTCATGAACTCCGTCCGCCAGGCGCGGCAGATGGTGGCGGGCGACGTGGTTCTTAGGATCGAACAGGGCCTCGAACATCTGGCCCCTGAAAAAGTTTCATTTTAAGCATCCTGGGGAGGAGAATTTTTATGTACGAAAAAGTTCTGGACCTGATCGCCAGCCAGCTCCCGGTCAAGCGCGAGAACATTACCCGTGAATCCAGGCTCCTGGAGGACCTGGGCGCAGACTCCGCCAACGTGATGATTCTCGTGATGGACCTGGAACAGCAGTTTGACATCGTCGTCGAGGACGACGTGCTGGGCAACATCAAGACGGTGGGCGACATCATTGACTACCTCGAAAAACGCGTGTGATCTGACGGGGCTGGACGAGCTTCAGGAGCGCCTGGGCTACCGCTTCCGCGACGTTGCGCTGCTCGGAACCGCGCTCACCCATCCGTCCTACGGCGGCGATTACCACTGCGAGCACTATCAGCGCCTGGAGTTTCTGGGCGACGCGGTGCTGGAGCTGGCGGTCAGCCGCTACCTGTATTTGGAGCGCCCGCAACTCGACGAGGGGCAGTTGTCGCGCCTCAGGTCCTCCCTCGTCCGGGAGGAGACGCTGTGCGAAGTCGCGAAGGGCTACGGCCTGGGCGCCCTCGTCCGGCTCTCGGTGGGCGAGGAAAAGGGCGGCGGGCGCGAAAAGCCGTCGATCCTGGCGGATGTGATGGAGTCGGTCATCGCCGCGGTCTACCTGGACGGCGGCATGGACGAGGCGTTCCAATTGGTTCACCGCGCGCTGGGCGAGCGGCTGGATGACGACGACCCGGACGCGCTGGACGCCAAGACCCGGCTGCAGGAAGTGCTGCAGGCGGGCGGCGGAGACGCGCCGCTCTACGAGCTGACCGGTGTGGACGGCCCGCCCCACCTGCCGGTGTTCCATATGCGGGTCGTGGCGGCCGACCAGGAGCTGGGCCGGGGCTCTGGCTCCAGCAAGCGGCAGGCGCAGCAGTACGCCGCCCGCGCCGCGCTCAAGAAATTGTCCAAGGACAGGGCCGGGAGAACCGACCGCACGGAACGCCGTGAAGGAGTGTAGCCGTTGCGGCTGAAAAAACTGGAAATCCAGGGTTTCAAGTCGTTTGCGGATCGCACCGAGATGACCTTTGACGGGGGCATCACCGGCATCGTCGGCCCGAACGGCTGTGGAAAGAGCAATATCTCCGACGCGGTCCGCTGGGTGCTGGGCGAGCAGAGCGCCAAGACCTTGCGCGGCGGCAAGATGGAGGACGTAATCTTCGGCGGCACGGAAAAGCGGCGCCGCCTTTCTTATTGCGAAGTCCAGCTGACCATCGAGAACGAGGATCGGGCGCTGCCCATCGACTTCAGCGAGGTCGAAATCACCCGCCGGGTCTATCGGGACGGCGACAGCGAGTACCAGATCAACGGCGCGCCCTGCCGCCTCCGGGACGTGATCGACCTGTTCCGGGACACCGGCATCGGCCGCGAGGGGTACTCCCTGATCGGCCAGGGCCGCATCGACGAGATCCTGTCCGGCAAATCCGACGACCGCCGCAGGGCGTTCGAGGAGGCAGCGGGCATCGTCAAGTACAAGGCCCGCAAGGCCGAGGCCGAAAAGCGCATCGAAAACACGCGGCAGAACCTGGAGCGGGTGGACGACATCCTCCGGGAACTGGACGCCCGCCTGGAACCGCTCGCCGCCCAGAGCGAGGCCGCCCGGGAGTATTTGCAGCTCCGGGAGGAGCTCAAAAAGCTGGATCTGAACCAGTTCCTGATCCGCTCCGACCGCTTTTCCGAGCGGGCGGGCGAACTGACCGGCGCCTACGACGCGCTGGCCGCCTCCCTCGCCGACGCCACCACCCGCCAACAGGCGCTGACCGAGTCCCGCGAGCAGGCGCAGGAGGAACTGGCCGGGCTGGAGCGGGACGCCGCCGGGGCCCGCGAACGGGTGCAGGCGCTGATCCAGGATGTGGAATCCCGAGAGGGCGCGGCGGGCGTGCTCCGGGAGCGCATCGCCGCGGGCGAGCGGGACCTTGTGCGGCTCGCAAGCCAGGCCGCCGCCGCCCGGGAGGGCGACGAGGGCGTGGCCGCGAGGCTCCAGGCGCTCACGGAGCGCATCGAGGCCGAGGAGCGTGCGCTCTCCGGGGCGCTCGGCGACAAGCGGGCGGGCGAAGCGCATCTGGCCGAGCGGGAGCGGGCCGACGCGGAGGCCGAGGCGCGCATCGAGGCGCTGAAGGCCGAATTGATCGAGGCCATGAACCGGCTGAGCGACGTGCGCAGCGAGTCCGCGCGCCTTTCCGCCATGAAGGCGGCGCTGACCCAGCAGATCGAAAAGTTCGCCAGCGGCCAGGGCACGGATCACGAGGCGGAAGCGCACCTGCGGGACGTCGCCGCGGACGCCGCCGAAAGGCTCGAGGCCGAGCGGGCGCTAAAGGCGCAACTGGATGACGAGACCGCCGAAAGCGCCCAGCGGGTGCGCGAGGCGGGCGAGAAATACGAGGAATCGACCTCGCGGCTGTCCGGCCTCACCAACGAGCGCCGCGAGGCCGCCTCCCGCCTGACCGTGCTGGAGGAGATGCAGCGGGACTTCGAGGGCTACCAGCACTCGGTCAAGAACGTGCTGCTGCAGGCCAGGAGGTCGCCGGATTCCGGCGTGCGCGGCGTGGTGGCCTCGCTGATCCGGGTGCCGGAGCAGCTGGAGCGCGCGCTCGACATGGCGCTGGGCAGCGCGCTGCAAAACATCGTGGTGGATCGCGAGGAAGACGCCAAGCGGATGATCGACTACCTCCGCGTGAACCGGCTGGGCCGGGCCACCTTCCTCCCGCTGTCCGCGGTGCGCGGGCGCACGCTGGACGTCAGTGAACGCCGCCTGCTGACGATGCCCGGCTGTCTGGGCCTGGCCAGCGATCTGATCCAGTACGACCCCATCTACCGGGGCGTGGTGGAAAACCTATTGGGCCGCACGGTGGTGGCGAAGGACCTGGACGCCGGCATTGCCGTCATGCGCGCGGGCCGCCACGCGTTCCGGCTGGTCACGCTGGAGGGCGACGTGATGAACCCCGGCGGCTCGATGACCGGCGGCAGCGTGCAGTCCCGGATGACGAGCCTGCTCACCCGCGAGCGCGAGGTGGACGCCCACAAGGCGCGGATCGCGCAGCTCGATCAAGAGATCGCCTCGCTGCGCGAAGCGGTGGAGGCGCTGGAGGCCGGGCGCTCGGAACTCAAGAAGGAGCGCTCGCTGCTGTTCGAGCGGCTGCACCAGCAGGAGATCGCCGTCGCCCGGGAGGAAGCGCACCTTTCCGCCGCCCAGGCGGAGCTCGCCGCTCACTTAAAGCGCGCCAAGGCCGCGGAGGAGGAGCGGGAAAAGCTCAGCGAGCAGCTCCGGGACGTGGAAACGGCGCTCCAGGGCATGGACGGCCGCGAGGGCGGCGAGGAGCGCGCGGGCAGCCTGAAGCGCGAGGAGATCGCCTCCCTCCAGAAGGCGCTGGCTTTGAGCCGCGCGGAGACCACAAAACTTCGCGCGCAGGTCGTGGACCGGAGCGTCAAATTGGCCGCCCAGTCCAGGGGGCTGGACGCGCTGAAGTCCGACCGGGACCGGCTGGGCAGCGAGCGGGGCGATCTGAAGAAGCTGCTCTCGGGCAGCGAGGCCGAAAAGAGCGCCTGCGAGGCGCGGCTGTCCGGCGACCGGGAGGCGCTGAGAACTTCCGAGGCGGCGCTGGCGGAGGCGAAGCAATCGCTGGACGAAGCGCGGCGGGGCTTCGACGGGCGGGATCGCGCCCGCACCGGCGCGCAGAAGGCGCTGGAGAAGTTGATGGACGAGGCCGACCGCCTCCGGGTCGAGGCGGAGGAGCTATCCGATAAGTGCCACCGGGCGGAATTGCAGAAGTCCCGCGTGGAGACCGACTGGAAGCAGCTGACCGACCGCATCTGGGAGGACTACGAGCTGACCTACGAGGGCGCCGCCGCCTTCCGGGACGAGCATTTCAAGCTGGGCGAGGCGGACAAGCGCATCGCCGAGATCCGCGCCCGCATCCGCGAAATGGGCTCGGTCAACGTGTCGGCGGTGGACGAGTACCGGGAGACCAAGGCCCGGCACGACGAGCTGTCCGGTCAGCGGGAGGACCTGACCAAGGCCGAGGCGGACCTGGGCGGCATCATACAGGACTTGAAAGCGCGCATGGAAAAGCAGTTTGTGGAGCAGTTTGACTTCCTGAACCGCTTCTTCCAGCAGACCTTCGTGAAGCTGTTCGGCGGCGGCCGGGCGAATTTGCGCCTGGAGGACCCTTCCGACCCGCTGAACTGCGACATCGAGGTGGTGGCGCAGCCGCCGGGCAAGAAGCTGACGCTGCTCTCGCTGCTCTCGGGCGGCGAGCGGGCGCTGACCGCCATCGCGATATTGTTCGCGATGCTGGAACTCAAACCCACGCCGTTCTGCTTCCTGGACGAGATCGAGGCGGCGCTGGACGACGCCAACATCGACAACTTCGCCGACTACCTGCGCGATTACTCCCGGGGCACCCAATTCGTCGTCGTCACCCACCGCAAGGGCACGATGGAGCGGTGCGATTCGCTCTACGGCGTATCGATGGAGGAAAAGGGCGTCTCCCGGATGGTCTCGCTGAAACTGAAATGAAAATCCGCTTCGCTGCCTGGGGCGATCGCATACTGTCAAACCGGAAAGGATGTGTCCCTGTTGGGCCTCTTTGATCGAATCAAGCAGTCGATGGGCAAGACCCGGGCCAACGTCTCGGATCGCATCGATCAGCTGGTGGACTCCTCCCCCGTGATCGACGAGGGCTTTTTCGACGACCTGACCGACATCCTCATCATGGCGGACGCGGGCGTCAAGACCAGCGAAATGATCGTTAGCAAACTCCGCGAGAAGTGCAAGGCGGAGAACATCAAGACCACCGGCCCCGCCCGCGAGGCGCTGAAGGCGATCGTGGTGGAACTGATGGGTTCTGAGCCGATGCGGCTGGAATCGCCGATGGTGGTGCCGGTGATCGGCGTAAACGGCGTGGGCAAGACCACCTCCATCGGGAAGCTGGCCTCCCGCATGAAGACGGTGGGCCGCCGGGTGGTGATCTGCGCGGGCGACACGTTCCGCGCCGCCGCCGCCGACCAATTGACCGTCTGGGCCGACCGGGCGGGCGTGCCGCTGGTCAAGCAATACGAGGGCGCGGACGCCGCCGCCGTGGTCTACGACGCAGTGCAGCTGGCCAAGGGCCGCCACGCGGACGTATTGATCATCGATACCGCGGGCCGCCTGCACAACAAGGCGCACTTGATGGAGGAACTGAAAAAGATCAGCCGCGTGGTGGAGCGCGAGTTCCCGGAGGCGGCCGTCAAGGGCCTGCTTGTCATCGACGCCACCACCGGCCAGAACGGGCTGGTTCAGGCGCAGGTGTTCAAGGACGCGGCCGCGCTGGACGGCATCATACTGACCAAGCTGGACGGCACCGCCAAGGGCGGCATCGCGCTGGCGATCCGGGGCGAACTGGGCCTGCCGGTGCGCTACATCGGCATCGGCGAGGGGTTGGACGATCTGGAACCCTTCGACGCCAAGGCGTTCGTGGATGCAATCTTCTAGCGCTGCGCGCAGCAAACGAAATCCGCTTCGCGTCTTTCGTTTGCAATGGGAACGGCGCAGGCCCTGCAAACTCCGTTTGCGGCCGGGCCTGCGCATAAAGCGGTAGCAGCCTGCGGCCGTACACGCCGCCCTCCGGCAGCTTTGATCCGCCAGAAAGATTTCATCTTTCTGGCGAAATCGGGGGCTGCGGCCCCCGATACCCCAGATACCCGGATACAAAACCGGCGGAGGAATATGGAACCGGCGCGGGGCGTTTCCCATCCAAAACTACGAAAGGTACAATACAAATTGCTGTCTGATTCCGATGAGGTGCAGCCATGAAGCCTCGGTTTAACCGTCACATTGAGCTGTTCGACGAGCGCGGCCTGGACAGGGACACCATTCTCACGCTGCGCCTGATGATCGGCGGCGTGGCGGGCGGCGTGGTCTGGGGCAACATCACCACCGGCGTCGCCATCAGCGGCTACATCAAGCAGCTGGGGGCGTCGGATTTCCTGTACGGGCTGATCATGGCGCTGCCGCCGCTGGCCAACGCATTCCAGCTGCTGGCGAGCTACGTGCTGGAGCGCACCTGCAAGCGCGTGAGGATGCTGCTGACATTCGGCCTGATTCAGCGGCTGATCTGGATTCCCTTCGGCTTGATCCCCTTCCTGATGCCGATGTCCTCCATTGCGCTCAAGATATGGGCGGCGGTGGTGATGGTGCTGGTCAGTTCGGTCTCCGGCCCGTTCATCAACGTGGCCTTCTATTCCATTTGCACCGATGTGATTCCGCTTCGGATCCGCGGGCGCTACTTCGCGGTCCGCAGCCGCATCTCCACGATCGTGGGCATGGCGTTCGGCTTTATGATCGGGGCGCTGCTCGACGCGCTGCCCGGCTTCACCGGCTACGCGGTGGTGTTCACCATCGCGGGGCTGGCGGGGTGCCTGGACATCCTGTCCTACGTGCCGATGCGCCTGCCGCCGATGCACGCGCCGGACGTCAAGACCGGCATGGCCCAGATGATGAAGCCCGTCTTTAGCGACCGCCGGTACATGCGCATGGTGATGGCGCTGACGGCCTGGATGTTCTCGGTGCAGATCGTCGCGCCCTACTTCAACGTGTACATGCTGGAAAACATGCGCATGACCAACTTCGAGATCACCGTGGCCAGCCAGATCGTCAACAACCTGTTCCTGGTGCTGGCGGTGTCCCGCTGGGGCATGGCGCTTGACAGCTACGGCAATCGCCCGGTTTTGATGGTGGGCGCGTTTCTGACCTCCTTCACGCCGATGATCTGGGCGCTGATCGGCCCCCGGATGGTGTGGGCGGTGGCGCTGGTCAACGTGCTCGGCGGCGCGACCTACGTGCCCATCGACCTGGGCGCGCAAAACCTGTTCATGGCCCAATCCAAGGGCGAGAACCGCTCGATGTACATCGCGCTGTACTTCTTCTTCACGCAGCTGGTCGGCCTGGCGCTGGGCTCGGCGGTGGGCGGGTGGCTATTGGATAACGTGATGTACCGCGTGGAAGCCTATCATCTGGTGTTTCTGGGTACGCCGATCTCCCGCTACAACGTGCTGTTCATCCTGTCGGGCATCCTGCGCTTCCTCACGGTGTTCTTCCTGCTGCCCGGCATCCACGAGGACGGCGCCGCCAGCGCGGGCGACCTGGCAAACGACATGACCCGGGCCGTCCGCCGCTACGCCCGCGACGTGCGCATTTCCATGCGGCGCAGATCCATTCACAAGCGGCTCAATCAACAGCGACAGGAGGGCATTCACATTGACATCGACGAATAAAAAGCGCTCGGAACTTTTGGAAAAGGATACCTGGCGGCTGACGGACATCTTCCCGACTGACGACGCGTGGGAGGCGGCCTACGCGGCCTGCCGGGCGTCGGTTCAGCGTTTTTCCCGCCATCAGGGCCATCTGGCGGCGCGGGACAACCTGCTCGAGGCGCTCAAGGAGTACTTCGACGCGGCGCTGAAGGTGTCGTCGCTCTTTGCCTACGCCAAGATGCGCCGGGACGAAGACAACAACGTCGCCCGCTACCAGGCGCTGACCGACCGGGCGATCTCGCTTTCGGTGGAGTTCGGCACGGCCGCCTCCTTCCTGACGCCGGAACTCATCGCGCTGCCGCCGGAGTACCTCAAGGGCTGCGCCGCCGAAGCGGAGTTCTCCGACTACCGCATGTTCTTCACCGAAATCGAGCGCGCCCGGCCCCACACGCTGTCGGCCGCCGAGGAGCGCATCGTGGCGATGGCGGGCGAACTGGGCGCCTCCCCCAGCGTGATCTTCGACATGCTGACCGACGCGGACATGAAGTTCCCGGAGGTGCCGGACGGCGAGGGCGGCATGGCGCCGCTGACCCACGGCAGCTACATCACCCGCATGATGAGCGGCGACCGGACGGTGCGCAAGGCGGCCTTTACCGCCATGTACGAGACGTTCCGGGGTTATGCCTCCACGGTGCCCGCGATCTACGCCGCCTCGGTCAAGGGGGACCTGTTCGCCGCCCGGACGGCCAAGTTTGGCAGCGCGCTCGAGGCCTCGCTCTACCCAAACGACGTGCCGGTCAGCGTCTACGAAAGCCTGGTCGAGGCGGTGCATCACCATCTTCCGGCGCTGAACGATCTCGTCCGCTTCCAGATGGGGCGGCTGAACCTCACGGATCCCGCGATGTACGACGTGTACGCGAAGATGCCCGGCAGCTTCGCGATCGACCTGCCCTTTCACGAGGCGTACGACCTGGTGGTGGAGGCGCTGGCCCTGCTGGGCGCGGAGTATCAGGCGACGCTGAAGCGGGCGGTTCAGGAGCGCTGGATCGACCCCTATGAGAACGAGGGCAAGTCCTCCGGCGCGTACTCCTGGGGCACCTACGAGACCCATCCGTATGTGCTGATGAACTACCACGAGACGCTGGAAGACCTTCTGACCATCGCTCACGAGATGGGGCACTCGTTGCACACCTACCTGAGCGCGAAGCACCAAAGCGCGCCGATGGCGGAGTATTCGCTGTTCGTGGCGGAGGTGGCCTCGACCGTCAACGAGGTGCTGGTACTAATGTACCTGATGGACAAGTACCCGGAAAAGCAGGCCCAGGCGTACCTCCTGAACAACCTGATGCAGGCGTACCGCACCACGCTTTTCCGGCAGACGATGTTCGCGGAGTTCGAAAAGACCACCCACGAGATGGCGGAACGGGGCGAGGCGCTGACCGGCGAGAGCCTGAACGAGGTGTACGCTTCGCTGAACCGCGCCTACTACCCCTCGATCGAGCAGACCGACCTGATCCAGTACGAGTGGATGCGCATCCCCCACTTCTACAACGCGTTCTACGTCTACCAGTACGCCACCGGCTTCTCCGCGGCGATGGCCATCGCCAGCCTGATCCGGGAGCAGGGCGCGCCGGCGGTACAAAACTACCTGAAGTTCCTGTCCTCGGGCGGGAGCCTGTTCCCCATAGACGCGCTGAAGCTGGCCGGGGTGGACATGTCCACAAAGGAGCCGGTTGAGCGCGCGCTCAATATGTTCGAGCAGCTGCTCGAGCGCTACAAGAAGGCCGCGGAATAGGCGGAGGGAACCAAATAAAGGCAAAGGCGCCTGGAAACTGCGCTGCGGATTTCAGGCGCGAACCATACAAAAGAAGGCGCGCATCCCATGATCGTACTGCCCCAGCTGTTCATGCTCTTCTTCATCGCGGCCGTCGGCGCGCTGCTTCGGAAGCGCCAGGTGCTCACGGACCCCGTGGTCAAGGGCATCAGCGACATCGTGACGCTGGCGACCAACCCGGCGCTTCTGATTGCGGTCACCCAGCACGAGTACACCCAGGAGACGCTGACGGGTTTTTTGCACGTCCTTTGGATGGCGACGGTCACGATGGCGGTCATGCTGGTCGTGGTCTACGCCCTCTGCCGGGGCCAGAGCGAAAAAGTGCGCCCGATCCTTTCACTGGTGGCGGTGATGCCCAACGCGGGCTTCATGGGCCTGCCGATCATTCAGGCGCTATACGGCGACTTGGGCGCGCTGTACCTGGCGGCGGTGCTGGTGGCCTTCAACCTGGTGTTCTGGACGGTGGGCATCGCGCTGATCGACCGGAACGGCTTCTCGCTCAAGGGCATGTTCAACCCGGGCTTCATCGCGGCGCTGGTCGGCACGGCGTTTTTCCTGATGCGCGTCAAGCTGCCAACCTTCCTCTACACGCCGGTGAACACGCTGGGGACGCTCAATACGCCGCTGGCGATGCTGATCCTGGGGGCCAGGATGACGAACTTCTCGCCGAAGGGCCTCATCGACTGGCGGAACGCGCTGGTGTCCGCCGTCAAGTTGTTCGGGATGCCGCTGATCGCGCTGGTACTTGCCCGGCTGTTCTCGCTGGGCGGCGCGGCGGCGGGCGCCCTGGTGGTGTCCAGCGCGATGCCCTCGGGCATCCTGACCCAGATGATCGCCGAGCAGTACGAGCGGGACGCGCTGTTCGCGGCGCAGGAGATCTCCTTCACGTCGCTGCTCTGCATGCTCACAATCCCGCTGATCGTGACGATGCTGGGGGCATGAAGCAAAAACGCAAAAACCCCGTCGCTCCATAACAATCGTTCCCGGCGACTTGTCGCCGGGAACGCTGTTTCCATAACCAGTGCGAACACTGGTGGAGGAAACATTTCCGCCCGCCAATGCGCCGCCCGGAAATCCCGCAGGATTTCAGGCGCACGCAGGCTCTTTCTCGCGATGAAAAGGCGCGCAGCGGATTTTCATCGCCGCTATTGCGCTTCCAGATTCATCGAGATCTGGCCCAGCGCCGCCATCGGCAGTTCGGAGAGCGACGAAATGCCGAAATGCCGCAAAAATTCGTCGGTCGTCTCGTACAGGATGGGCCGCCCCAGCGCTTCCTTGCGCCCGGCCTCCCGGATCAGGTTCTTGGTCAGCAGCGCCTGCACCGAGTAATCGCACTTGACGCCGCGCACCGCCTCGATGTCCGCCTTGGTGACCGGCTGGCGGTAGGCGATGATGGACAGCGTCTCCAGCGCCGCCTGGGACAGCGTCTGCTGCCGGACCGGCTGCAGGAACATGTCCACGTAGGGCGCGTACTCCGGCTGGATCGACAGCTGCACCATGCCGCCGAAGCGGTTGACGCGGATGCCCCGCTTCTCCAGGTCGCAGTGGTCGCGCAGGCGGTCGATGGCCTCATTCATTTCGGACTCCGTCAGGTTGAACGCGTGGGCCACGTCCAGAACGCTGACCGGGTCGCCCGAGACGAACAGGATCGCCTCCAGGATACCGCATATCTTGGCCTCGTCCATAACGCCCTCCGATCGCTCAACTGCATTATTATACAAGTCTTTTGGGCCGCTGTCAAATAACGCAAATTCTCGTTGCGGCGGCGCATTCCATGCGGTATAATAATGATATTATTTTTGGGGGCAGGTGATCGGATTGCTCCAGGCTGAAAGGCGGCCCGCGGTGGAGCTACGGGGCCTTTCCAAGGCGTTCGGCACGGTCAAGGCCAATCAGAATATCAACCTGACGCTCTATAACGGCGAGATTCTGGCCCTGCTGGGCGAAAACGGCTCGGGCAAGACCACGCTGATGAACATGCTGGGCGGCATGTACGCGCCGGACAGCGGCACCATCCACGTGAACGGCCGGAGCGTCACGATCCACTCCCCCGCCGACGCGATCGCGCTGGGCATCGGCATGATCCACCAGCACTTCAAGCTGGTGGACATCCTGACCGTGGCCGAAAACATCGTGATGGGCACCCGGGGCGACCGCCGCTCCCGCGCGCAGCTCAACGAGTACATCCAGTCCATCTCCCAGCGCTTCGGCCTCGCGGTGGACCCCTCCCGCAAGATCTACACGCTGTCCGTGGGCGAAAAGCAGACCGTCGAAATCCTGAAGGTGCTCTACCGCGGCTCCCGCATCCTGATCCTGGACGAGCCGACCGCGGTTCTGACCCCCCAGGAGATCGATAAACTGTTCGCGATCCTGCGCAAGATGCGGGACGAGGGCTGCGCGATCATCATCATCACCCACAAATTGAACGAGGTGCTGGCGATCTCCGACCGGGTGATCACGCTCCGGAAGGGCGAGGTCGTGGGCACCGTGAACACGTCGGACGCCGACGCGCGCTCGCTGACCGAGCAGATGGTCGGCCGCGCGGTGGACCTGTCCATCGCCCGGCCCGAGCCGGTGAACCCGAAGCCCGCGCTGGCGGTCAAGGGGCTGACAGTTCAGGGCACGGAGAAGAACAAGGCGCTGTGCGACGTCAGCTTCACGCTGATGAGCGGAGAGATTTTGGGCGTCGCGGGCGTGGCGGGCAGCGGCCAGCGGGAACTCTGCGAATCCATCGCCGGGCTGCAGGACAGCTGCGCCGGGTCGATCCGGTTCGAGGGCGAGGAGCTGCGCGGCCTGTCTCCCCGGGAGATCGCCGCCCGGGGCGTGGCGATGAGCTTCGTGCCCGAGGACCGGCTGGGCATGGGCCTGGTGGGTTCGATGGGCATGGTGGACAACATGCTGCTCAAGAAATACCAGGAACAACACGCGCCGCTGCTCGACCGGAAGCCCGCGAAGGACCTTTCGAACCGGCTGGTGGACCGGCTGTCCATCATGACGCCGGACGTGTACACGCCGGTAAAGCGGCTCTCCGGCGGCAACGTGCAGAAGGTTCTCCTGGGCCGGGAGATTGCCTCCGACCCGAAGATCCTGATCACCGCCTACCCAGTCCGGGGGCTTGACATCAACTCCTCGATGACCATCTACCACCTGCTGAACGAGCAGAAAATAAAGGGCGTCGGGATCCTGTTCATCGGCGAGGATCTGGACGTGCTGCTGGAACTGTGCGACCGCATCCTGGTGCTGTGCGGCGGCATTATGACGGGCTTGGTGGACGCCAAAAACGTGACCAAGGAACAGCTGGGCCTGATGATGACCGGCTGCAGCCTGGAAGGAGGCGACCGCGCGTGCGCGATACCGAGGTGAGGGTTCGCACCCACATCGTCCAGCGCGTGGCGATCGCCCCCGGCCGCGCCGCGCTCTACCGGCTGCTGGCCATCGTGCTGGCGCTGTTTACCGGCGGCCTGTTCCTGTTGGCGGTGGGCTTTAACCCGTTCCCGGTCTACGGCACGATGGTGCAGGGCGCGGTGGGTTCCGCCTCCAACCTCCGGGAGATGGTCAAGATCGCGATCCCGCTGTGCATCACGTCGCTGGCGGTGACGCTGGCCTTCAAGATGCGGTTCTGGAACATCGGCGCGGAGGGGCAGATCTCGGCGGGCGCCATCGCGGCGTCGTTCTTCGCGCTGAACTATGCTTCCTGGCCGCAGCCGCTGCTGCTCACCGTGATGGCGGTGGCGGGCATCCTGGCGGGCGGCCTGTGGGGGCTGATCCCCGCCTACTTCAAGGCGCGGTTCAACACCAACGAGACGCTGTTCACGCTGATGATGAACTACATCGCCATCTTCATCATCCAGCTGATGCGCGAAGGCCCCTGGAAGGACCCTCACAGCGGCTTCCCCAAGGTGCCGATGTTCGAAAAGAGCGCGCGCATGCCGCAGGTGCTGGGCGTGCACGCGGGCTGGATTGTGGCGCTGGTGCTAGTGATATTGGTGTACGTGTACCTGAACCGCACCAAGCAGGGGTATGAATTGACCGTGGTCGGCGAAAACGAGAACACCGCCCGCTACGCCGGCATGAACGTAAAGAAGATCATCCTGCGCACCATGTTCCTGTCCGCGGCGATCGCGGGCCTGGCCGGCATGCTGCAGGCCTCCGGCGCCGACCGCACGCTGACCGAGACCGTCGCCGGCGGCGTGGGCTTCACGGCGATCACGGTGTCCTGGCTGTCGCAGTTGAACCCGCTGGGCATCCTGATCGTGTCGGTGCTGTTCGCGTGCCTGGACAAGGGCAGCGGCACCATCCGGTCGGTCTACAACATCTCCCCGTCCACGTCGGAGGTGTTCCAGGGCATCATCCTGTTCTTCGTGCTGGGCGCGGAGTTCTTCATCAACTACAAGATCATCTGGGGCCGGAAGGGAGGGGCGAACCAGTGGACTCATTGATCAGCTTCCTGTACGCGGCGATCCTGGCGGGCGTGCCGCTGCTCTACGGCACGCTGGGCGAGATCCTGACCGAGCGCAGCGGCAACCTGAACCTGGGCGTCGAGGGCATGATGTACATGGGCGCGGTGATTGGCTTCCTGGGCGCCTACGTCAGCGGGAACGCGGCTGTGGCGTATCTGGGCGCCTTCACGGCGGGCGCGGCGGGCGCGCTCATCTACGCGATCCTGACGGTCACGCTGAAGGCCAACCAGAACGTCACCGGCCTCACGCTGACCATATTCGGCGCGGGCTTTGCCAACTTCGTCGGCGAGAACCTGGCGCTTCGGACGCCGGGGGGCCTCGTGATCCTGCCGGACGCCACCAAGGCGCTGTTTAAGCCCCTGTACATCCCCGGGCTCTCGGACATCAAGGTGGCCGGAGAGCTATTGTTCTCCCATACGGTGTTCGTGTACCTGGGCGTCGTGATCGCGGTGGCGATGGGCATCTACCTCTTCCGCACCCGGAAGGGCCTGAACCTCCGCGCGGTGGGCGAAAACCCGGGCGCGGCAGACGCGGCGGGCATCAACGTGAACCTGTACAAGTACGTCAACATCGTGCTGGGCGGCGGCATCTGCGGCCTGGGCGGCGCGTATGTGTCCATCATCACCTGCGGCGGCACCTGGACCTACAACTGCGTGGGCGGCCTGGGCTGGATCGCGGTGGCGCTGGTGATCTTCGCCGGCTGGAGCCCCTACAAGGCGCTCTTGGGTTCGCTGGTCTTCGGCACGCTGAGCGTGCTCAAGTTCTACACGGCGAGCGTGATCAATATCCCGTCGGCCGTCTACAACATGATTCCCTTCATCGCGACGATCCTGGTGCTGGTCTTGACCTCGGTTCGCATGTCCCGCGAGCACGCCCAGCCCAAGGGCTGCGGCACCAACTACTTCCGCGAGGAGCGGTAGGGACGACCGGGGAACGCAGGCGGGGCTCCGCCCCGCACCCCGCCGGGGGACTCCGTCCCCCTGGACCCCCTGCCAGGGACGGTGCCCCTGGACCCCGCAATTCAAATGCGGCCGCGGTTTCTAGCCCATAGGGGTTCGGGGGCCGCGGCCCCCGTTTCGCCGCAAACGCGCAGCGTTTGCGGCGGATGAAGGGCACCGAAGGCTGCTACCGCTTTACGCAAGATCCCCCGCAAGGCCGCAGCCTTGCGGGGGATCTTGCGTATCCGTCAAACCCCCGGTCTTCCGATCATTCCCACCGACTCGTCGGTGGGAATGCGTTTCCGTAACCAGTGCGCACACTGGTGGAGGAAACATTTCCTCAAGTCAGCGGGCCGCCCGGAAAATCCGCAGATTTTCAGGCCCGCGCAGCTCCTGCCTCTCGCTCAAAAGACGCGAAGCGGATTTTGAGCGCCTATCTGACGCTGAACAGCATCTCGCCGTAGCTCGGGTACGGCCAATCCTTGGCGGGGACCAGCGGCTCGGCCTCGTCCACCACGGCGCGCAGCGCGCCCATGCCGGAGAAGATCCTTTCGCGGGCGTAGGTGGCGGCTTCCTTCGGGTCGCCCTCCGGCAGGCCCTTGACGGCGGCGTCCAGCGACTCGGCGGCGGCCAGTATGCCGGAAGCCAGGTTGGAGAGCTTCCCGCACAGCGCCTTCTCGGCGTCGGCGGGAATTGCCAGCGCGGCCTTGGCCCCTGCGTCCTGGGCGAGCTTTCCGCTGAAGTCCAGCACCGCGGGCAGGATCTCGCGGCTGACCATGTCCAGCATCGTCAGCGCCTCGATGGAGATCACCTTCACGTAGTTCTCCAGCTGGATGTCCTGGCGGGAGTGGAGCTCGGCCTCGGTAAAGATGTTGTGCTGCTTGAACAGCTCCACGTTCTTCGCGTCGGTCAGGTGCGGGATCGCCTCGGCGGCGGACTTCCAGTTGAGCAGGCCCCTGGCCTCGGCCTCGGCCACCCACTCCTCCGAGTAGTTGTTGCCGTTGAATATGATGCGCCTGTGGTCGCGGATGGTGTGGCGGATCAGGCGGTTGAGTTCCACGTTGAAGTCCTCGGCCTTTTCCAGCTTGTCGGCGAACAGGCGCAGCGACTCGGCCACGATGGTGTTGAGGGTGGTGTTCGGGTCGGCGATGGAGAACGCGGAGCCCACCATGCGGAACTCGAACTTGTTGCCGGTGAACGCGAACGGCGAGGTGCGGTTGCGGTCGGTGGTGTCCTTGAAGAAGTGGGGCAGCACCGCGACGCCGATGTTCATCTCGTCCTTGGCCTTGGGGTTGTAGGCGGCCTTTAAGATCAGCGCCTCGACGATGCCGGTCAGTTCCTCGCCCAGGAACATGGAGATGATCGCCGGCGGGGCCTCGCTGGCGCCCAGCCGGTGGTCGTTACCCGCGCTGGCGCAGGAGATGCGCAGTAGGTCCTGATGCTCGTCGACCGCCTTGATGACCGCCGCCAGGAACAAGAGGAACTGCGCGTTCTCGCTGGGCGACGCGCCGGGCTCCAGCAGGTTCACGCCCGCATCGGTGGCGATGGACCAGTTGTTGTGCTTGCCGGAGCCGTTGACGCCGGCGAAGGGCTTCTCGTGCAACAGGCACATCATGCCGTGCTCGGAGGCGATTTTCTTCATCATTTCCATCGTGAGTTGGTTGTGGTCGGTGCCCGCGTTGGTGTTGTTGAAGATCGGAGCCAGTTCGTGCTGCGCCGGCGCGGCCTCGTTGTGCTCGGTCTTGGCCAGGACGCCCAGCTTCCAAAGCGTCTCGTCCAGGTCCCGCATGAACTCGGAGACCCGCTTCTTCAGCGCGCCGAAGTAGTGGTCCTCCAGCTCCTGCCCCTTGGGCGGGCGGGCGCCGAACAGCGTGCGGCCGGTGTAGATCAGGTCGGGGCGCCGGTCGTAGATGGCCTTGTCGATCAGGAAATACTCCTGCTCGGGGCCGACGGTGGTGACCACCTGCTTGACGTCGGTGCGGCCGAA
>Ga0268263_1000712_pt1 | contig 41900 bp, 51 predicted proteins | sample Biomet5_FD_190358 | JGI IMG/M metagenome (GOLD analysis project Ga0268263, IMG submission 190358) | Microbial communities from bioreactor (seeded with sewage sludge) at LBNL, California, USA - Biofuel metagenome 5 (SPAdes) (version 4) | ecosystem: Engineered > Bioreactor > Anaerobic >... | reverse complement strand
CTCCTCCGAACTGGCCTTCAAGATCGCCGGTTCGATGGTCTTCAAGGAAGCGGCCCGTAAGGCTGACCCGGCTCTGCTCGAGCCGATGATGGCCGTCGAGGTGACCACTCCCGAGGATTACCTGGGTACGGTCATCGGCGACATCAACAGCCGTCGCGGACATGTCCAGTCGATGGAAGAGGCGCACGGCAACCAGGTCGTCAAGGCTTTGGTGCCGCTGAGCGAGATGTTCGGCTACGTCGGCGACCTGCGGTCCAAGACGTCCGGGCAGGCTTCGTACTCGATGGAATTCGACTCCTACGGCGAGGTTCCCAAGTCGGTGGCAGACGAGATCATCGCGAAGGGCCGTGGCGGCGCCTGAGTTTGACTCAGGCCACCCGGTAGAGAAAACTTGGCATGGTCCGTGCGCTGAGGCGGCGGGCCGTGACCATGTAGTCAAGAATCAGTAGCGCCCCGCGAGCCCGCGTGGCGACAAATCCGAAAAGGAGCCCAAGTGGCAAAGGCCAAGTTCGAGCGGACCAAGCCGCACTGCAACATCGGCACCATCGGGCATATCGACCACGGCAAGACCACGCTCACCGCGGCGATTACGAAGGTGCTCCACGATAAGTACCCCGAGCTCAATGCGGTGTCCGCGTTCGACCAGATCGACAAGGCGCCCGAAGAGCGTCAGCGCGGTATCACCATCTCGATCGCGCACGTCGAGTACCAGACCGAGAAGCGTCACTACGCTCACGTTGACTGCCCGGGTCACGCCGACTACGTCAAGAACATGATCACCGGTGCCGCCCAGATGGACGGCGCGATCCTGGTCGTGGCAGCCACCGACGGCCCGATGCCGCAGACCCGCGAGCACGTGCTGCTGGCTCGTCAGGTCGGCGTGCCGGCGATCGTCGTCGCCCTGAACAAGTGCGACATGGTCGACGACGAGGAGCTCATCGAGCTCGTCGAGCTCGAGGTTCGCGAGCTGCTCTCCAGCCAGGAGTTCGACGGCGACAACTGCCCGATCGTCCGCGTCGCCGCTTTCCCGGCGATGAACGGCGACCCGAAGTGGTCGGAGTCGATCCTCGAGCTGATGAACGCGGTTGACGAGTACATCCCGCAGCCGGAGCGCGACACCGAGAAGCCGTTCCTGATGCCGATCGAGGACGTGTTCACCATCACCGGTCGTGGCACCGTGGTGACCGGCCGTATCGAGCGCGGCATCGTCAAGACCGGCGAGACCGTCGACATCATCGGCATCCACGACGCCAAGCAGACCACCACCATCACCGGTGTGGAGATGTTCCGCAAGATCCTCGACGAGGGTCGCGCGGGTGAGAACGTCGGTCTGCTGCTTCGCGGCACCAAGAAGGACGATGTCGAGCGCGGCATGGTCGTCATCAAGCCGGGTTCGACCACTCCGCACACCGACTTCGAGGCGAACGTCTACATCCTGACCAAGGATGAGGGTGGCCGTCACAAGCCGTTCTTCTCCAACTACAGCCCGCAGTTCTACTTCCGTACCACGGATGTGACCGGCGTGGTTGCGCTTCCTGAGGGCACCGACATGGTGATGCCTGGTGACACCACCGACATGAGCGTGCACCTCAACAAGCCGATCGCCATGGAGGACGGCCTGAAGTTCGCCATCCGTGAGGGTGGCCGGACCGTCGGCGCCGGCCGCGTGACCAAGATCATCAAGTGACCCTGGTTCGCTAGCGACAAGCACCAGTTGGCCCCCGCCGATGGCGGGGGCCTTCTGCTTACCCCTACGAGTACCGCTCGGGAAGCTCCGGCCTAGCTGGTGAGCTCTGCGCGGGTGGGAGGGTTGGCTCCGACCCGGGACACGGTGATGGCGGCACAGGCCAAGGCGCGTTGGACGGCGGGGAGAACCTCGTCCCAGGTCGCGGCGTCGAGCCGACTGCGGGCGTCCATCCCGCCGAGGAGGCCGGCGTCGAGCAGTCCCGAGATGAGTCCGGCCATGAACGAGTCGCCGGCACCGACGGTATCGGCCACGACCGTGGGCAGGGTGGGCAGTCGGTGCAGTTCACCGGCCAGCAGCACGACGGCCTCGGAGCCACCTTGGGTGATCGCGCACAGCGCCGGACCGAGTTCGGCCCAATGCCGCAGCACGTCGTCCACCGGCTGTCCGGGGTAGAGCCAGGCGGCATCCTCCTCGGAGGCTTTCACCACATCGGACAGGCTGATCAGGTGCTCGATCACCGGCCGCGCGGAGTCTGGGTTCCCCATCAGCGTTGGGCGGGCGTTCGGGTCATAGGAGACCGTTGCGTGTGTGCGAGCCGCGGTGATGATCTCGGCGACAGCAGCACCGCCGGGGGAGAGAGTGGCGGCGATGGAGCCGGTGTGGACGTGCCCACCGGCGGGGACGTCCACCGAGGCCGGGTCGAGTTGCCAGTCCAAATCGAACTGGTAGCTGGCCACGCCGGCCGCATCCAGATGGGCAGCGGCCGTGGGCGTCCGCTCTGCGGTGAGACTGGTCGGACTGAGCCCGACCTCTTCGGTTGCCATCAGGGCGGCGATACGCTCACCCCGAGCGTCAGTGCCGACATGGGTCGCCAGCTGGGTCCGGTGTCCGAGCCGGGCCAGGCCGATGGCGACATTGGCCGGGCTTCCACCGACATGTTCGCTGGGGGTGCCCTCCATCGGAATGACGATGTCGATCAGGGCTTCCCCGATGACCATGACTTCAGAACTCATGCGCGTGGCCCTTCTAGGTCGATGTGTAGTCCAGTACGTTCAGCGCTCAGCCGCCACAGGAGCGCGCCGACTCCGTCGACCAGGGCAGGGGCTGGCAGCCGCGCGGCGGCAGCTGGCCCGGCCGCACCGAAGCGCCTGGTCGGTCCGTAGTAGGCGGCGGGATCCTCTGCCGTTGCGGCAAGCAGAATGGGTTGGGCGCCGTCGGCAGGCGACTGGATTGTCCCGGTGAGTTCGCCGATTCGGTCGACGAAGGCCGGCGGACCGGCCGTGGCGAAGATCGCTGTCTGTGCCCACCCCGGATGTGCAGCGGTCGCGGTGACCCGGCTATCGGCCTGACGGAGCTGTCGGGCCAACTCGGTGGCGAACACCACTGTGGCCAGCTTCGAGTCGGAGTAGGAGCGCATGGTGGAGCCAGTGGGCCGGCCGAGGTTCGCATCGATCTGACCACGGCGAGCCATCATCGAACCAAGCATGACAATCCGTCCGGACGCGGCGCTGAGGGCGGGCAGCAGGCCGGCGGTCAGCGCGTAGGCACCCAGGTAGTTCACGCCGACCTGCAGGTCGAAGCCGTCCTCGGTCAGCTGGGTCGGATCGGCAGCCGACAGTCCGGCGTTGTTGATCAGGATGTCGAGTGGACGGACAGCCACTCGCTCGGCGAAGGCGGCGATGCTGGCCAGTGAACCGAGCTCGAGTTGCTCAACCTCGACCTGGGTGTCGGGGTGTGCGGAGGTGATCTCAGTCGCCGTGCGCTGGCCTCGTTCGCGGCTGCGGACTCCGATGATCAGGTGCGCACCGGCGGCCGCCAGTGCCTCGGCCGTCGCACGTCCGATACCGCTGCTCGCGCCGGTGACTACCACCCGCCGACCGGTGAGATCAGGCAGGGGGAGCGGTGCGAGGCGGCTGGCCACCGGCTTCGGTTGGGGCAACGCGGCCTCCTGGCGGGTTGGGGGTCTCGGCTCAGTTCTTGCGACGCTGGATCGCAGCCCACTCGTCGCGCAAGCCGACGGTGCGGTGGAAATGGCCGGCCCGATCAGGATCCAGGGCGAAGTAACCGATCCGCTCGAACTGGACGACGCTGCCCGGCGCGAGCTCTGCCACCGACGCCTCGGCCCAGCAGTCGGAGAGCACTTCGCGGGAGTTCGGGTTGAGGTCGTCCAGCGCCTCGCCGGTGGTCTCGCCGGGCACGGGCGCGCTGAACAGTCGCTCGTACAGCGCGACGCTGATCTGGCCGGCATGTGCGACCGAAACCCAGTGCATCGTTGACTTCACCTTGCGGCCGTCGGGGGCGTCCCCGCCCTTGGTGGCCGGATCGTAGGTGGCATGTACGGCGATCACCTCACCGGCGGCGTCCTTGTCGACCGAGGTGGCGGTGACCAGGTAGGCGCCGCGCAGGCGCACCTCACGTCCGACCGTCAAGCGAAAGAACTTCGGCGGTGGCACCTCGGCGAAATCCTCCGACTCGATCCACAGCTCGCCGGTGAACGCGACCTGACGGGTGCCGTCCTCGGGGTTCTCCGGGTTGTTGGCCACCTCGAAGTACTCGGTGACCGGAGTGCCGTCGGCACTGGTCGGCCAGTTGTCGATCACCAGCCGCAGCGGACGCAGCACCGCCATCCGGCGCTGGGCGGTGGCATTGAGTTCGCGGCGGACGGAGGCTTCGAGAGCCTCGATGTTCTGCCGGCTGTTGGTGCGGGTGGTGCCGATCTCGCGGCAGAAGCCGCGAATTGCAGCGGCCGGGTAGCCACGACGGCGCAGGCCGCTCAGCGTCGGCATCCGCGGGTCGTCCCAGCCGTCCACGATGCCGTCGGCGACGAGCTTGGCCAGTCGGCGCTTGCTGGTCACCGTGTGGGTGAACTCCAGCCGGGCGAACTCGATCTGTTTGGGTGCGGTCGCGGTCAGCGGCAGCTGGGCCAGGTACCAGTCGTACAGCGGACGGTGGGTGTCGAACTCCAGCGTGCAGATCGAATGGGTGACCCCCTCGATCGCATCGCTCTGGCCATGGGCCCAGTCGTAGGTGGGGTAGAGGCACCAGCGGTCACCGGTGCGGAAGTGATGGGAGTGGCGGATGCGGTACATCACCGGGTCGCGCAGCGCCATGTTCTCGCTGTTCATGTCGATCTTGGCGCGCAACACCTTCTCCCCGTCGGCGAACTCACCATCGCGCATCCGGCGGAACAGGGCGAGATTCTCCGCCACCGTCCGGTTGCGGTAGGGGCTCTCGACGCCGGGCTTGCCGAAGCCGCCGCGCTGGGCGGAGATGGTCTCGGTGTCCTGATCGTCGACATAGGCCAGGCCCTTGCCGATCAGGTACTCGGCCCACTCGTAGAGCTGTTCGAAGTAGTCCGAGGCGTGCAGGACGGCCGCAGGACGGTAGCCCAGCCACTCGATATCGGCAAGGATCGACTCGACGAACTCGGTCTCCTCGGTGTCAGGGTTGGTGTCATCCAGGCGCAGATTGCAGATGCCCGCGAAGTCGTCGGCGGTACCGAAGTCGACGGTGATCGCCTTGGCATGGCCGATGTGCAGGTAGCCATTGGGCTCGGGTGGAAACCGGGTCTGGACGCGTCCGCCGTAGGTCTGCTGCTCCAGATCCCGCCGCACGATGTCGCGGATGAAATCGTTGGCTGCAACAGGCTCGGTCATGGGCCAAAAACTAGCATGTCGCGAGGCCCGGCCTGTCGGCGCAGGCAGGCTCGAGCGACGCGTGCGCACCGCCGACGGATGTGCCGTTGGCGCCGTGGTGCGAGGTCGCTGCGGCCCGCTCCTCTCCCGGGTGCCCGATGCTCTGCCCATCCCGTTCCCGCCCCCGAAACTCACTCACGCCCGCGAACCTTCGTGGGCAGGAATGAGGTTGGCGGGCGGGAACCGAAGACTCGGACGAGCCAGTCCCGGTGCCGGCCGGGACCAGCGTCAGGCCACCGAGGCCGGTTCGGTAGGGTTGGAGAGCTATGACTCAGACTCCTGCTCGCTTGCGCGTTGCGCCTTCGCCGACCGGTGATCCGCATGTCGGCACCGCCTATATGTCCTTGTTCAACCTGGCCTATGCCCGGGCCACCGGCGGAGCGTTCGTGCTGCGCATCGAAGACACCGACCGGGCCCGCTACGTGGCCAGTTCCGAGCAGCAGATCTTCGACACCCTGCATTGGTTGGGGCTGGATTGGGACGAGGGCCCCGACCTGGGCGGGCCCTATGCGCCCTACCGCCAGTCCGAGCGATTGGACACCTACCGTCCTTTCGTCGACCAGCTGATCGCCGAAGGCCACGCCTACTACTGCTGGTGCTCCACCGACCGACTGGCCGAGCTGCGCGCCCAGCAGCAGGCCACGAAGTCTCCGGTGACCGGCTACGACCGGCTGTGCTACGGCAAGACCCGGGACGAGCGAGCCCAGCTGCCCGGTTTCAGCGAGACCCCGGTGGTCCGGATGCTGATTCCCGAGGATGTCGAGCTCAGCTTCACCGACCTGATCCGCGGCGAGGTGAATGCACCCGTCCCCGACGACCAGGTGATCCTGAAGGCTGACGGCTTCCCGACCTACCACCTGGCGGTGGTTGTTGATGATCACCTGATGGGGATCACCCATGTGGTCCGCGGTGAGGAGTGGATCTCGTCCACCCCCAAGCACCTGCTGCTCTACAAGTGGCTCGGGCTGACGCCACCGGCCTTCGCACACATGCCGCTGCTGCGTAATACCGACAAGTCCAAGATCTCCAAGCGGAAGAACCCTGCGGCCCGGCTGACCTGGTTCGCCGAACAGGGCTACCTGCCTGAGGCGCTGCGCAACTTCTTGCAGCTGCTGGCCTACCCACCGGTGCACGAGGGCACCGACGTCGCCAGCTTCGGCGAGTTCGTGGCCGCCTTCGACTGGGCGAAGGTGAACACCACCGGCCCGATCTTCGACCTGACCAAGCTGGGCGCTCTCAACGCCGACTACATCCGGGCGCTGGACGCCGACGAGCTCGCTGACCGGATCATCAGCTATGCGCTGGCCAATGGGCAGCTGACCGACCCCAGCGATGCCCAGCTCGACCTGCTGCGGGCGGCGGTGCCACTGATTCAGCAGCGGCTGGTCCTGCTCAGCGAGGCGGTGCCGAAGCTGGGCTACTTGTTCGCGAGCGATGACGAACTGGTGATCGATGCCGACGCCTTGGCGAAGGCCGGCACCGATGCGTCCGCCGTGGTCGCGGCGGCCAGCGCAGCGTTGGCCGAGCTGGGTGAGTGGAACCATGACGCGATCCAGGCCGCGCTGCGCGAGGCCCTGGTGGACGGGTTGAGCCTGAAACCCAAGTTCGCCTTCGGGCCGGTGCGGCTGGGAATCACCGGCTCCAATGTCTCCCCGCCGCTATTCGAGTCGATGGAATTGCTCGGTCGCGAGTCTTGCCTGGCCCGTCTGGACAAGCTGGCCGCACGACTGTGAGCCGGGTCGTCGCGATCTTCGGTGGCCGCAGCGAGATTGGTCTCGCGGTGGCCACTCGGCTCGCGCCCGGAGCGACGGTGGTGCTGGCTGCGAGGCCGGGCCCGATGGACGCAGCCGTCGATGCCTGTCGAAAGGCCGGAGCGGCCCGGGTAGAGGTCTTCGACTTCGAGGCCGACGATGTCGCTGCCCATTCAGCCCTGGTGGCGGTGATCGAAGAGCGGGTCGGCCCGATCGATGTGGCCGTGTTGGCGTTCGGCATCCTCGGTGACCAGCAGCGGGCGGAGGTCGACGCCGAGTTCGCCGCCGCGGTGCTGCACACCGACTTCATCGCTCAGGCGGCCCTATTGACGGTTCTGGCCGAGCGCATGCGTCCGCGCCGGCGCGGCACGATTGTCGCTTTCTCTTCGGTGGCCGGGGCCCGGGTGCGCCGGGCCAACTACGTCTACGGCTCGGCGAAAGCCGGGCTGGACGGGTTCGCGTCCGGTCTGGCTGATGCGCTGCACGGCTCTGGGGTGCACCTGGTGATCGCCCGGCCCGGCTTCGTGATCGGACGGATGACCGACGGCATGGAGCCGGCTCCGTTCTCGTCCACCCCTGACCAGGTGGCCGATGCGGTGGTGCGGCGGGTCGAGCGCGGACGCGGTGTCGAACTGTGGATCCCCTGGCAGCTGAAGCTGATGTTCGCCGTTGCCGCGGTTTTGCCGCGATCTCTGTGGCGCAAGATGCCACGCTGACGACTCCGGCGCGCTGGCTTGTGCGCCGCAGGACGGATTCCGGTCAGCTTGCCCGAAACCGACCCGAGAGGGCTCTGGATCGGTAGGTTGGGGGCCAACCAACGTTTCGAGGAACGGGATGAGCCCAGCCTCCGATCCCTTCGCGCCGCTCGATGCCAGCGCCACGGCGCAGGACCTTGCCCAGTTGGCTGCGGCTCGCCCCGACCTGCGGGTGGCGATCGCCTGGCACCCGAACGCCTACCCGGACCTGCTCGATTGGCTTGATGCCTATGGCGGTCCGGCGGCCAGCCAGGCCGTGGACGCCCGCCGTTCGCGCCGTGGGCCCGAACCAGAGCAAGAACCAGCACTCGGGATGGCCTCGACGCCAGCGGCGGTGCCGGCGGCATCGCGCCCCGCCTTCCTCACGTCGCGGGCCGCAGGGGTGGTCGGCATCGCCGTGCTGATCGTGGGCATCATCGTGAGCTTTATCCTGGGCTCGTCGCAGGGGTCCGGCGGTCCAGGAGGGACGCGAAACCCGGCGAACACGGCTCAGATCCAGGATTTCGACATCGCAGCCACCCCCAGCTTCGTTGACGGCATCCGGCTCGCCTGGCAGCTGAACATCGACGATCTCCAGCCGACCGGCGAGGAACCTGCACTCTACGGTGTCGCCGACTACGGCGACTTCTGGCTGATCTCCACCTCTGAGGTCACGGGTGACCTTGCCCATGGCGGTCGCGCCACCGCCGTCGACGCCGATACCGGCACGACCTTGTGGTCGGTTCCTGATGGTGCGTCCGAGCGAGAGTGCGCCAAGCAGCTCGTGGCGGGGCGCCTGATCTGCCGCCATGACGTCGATCAGAAGTCGCTGATCGAGAGCATCGACCCGACCTCCGGTTCGATCAGCATCGAACCGGATCCTGGTTTCCCTGTCGGGGCGGTTCTCGCCCTCGACGACTCGTATCTTGTGGTCGGCGCGCAGCAGGACGGGGCCAACGTCCGGATAGCCCGAATCGCGCCGGGCGCGGGCCCCCAATGGAAGTCCGAGATCGCGGGCTGGTGTACCGATCCGGGCGACTATGGGCAGACCTCGGTCGCAATGTCGCGCACCGACAGTTACCTGGCGGTCGATGTCGACTACTGCCTCGGGGTGATCATCGACCCCGGGACCGGCCGGGTGTCGGACTCTTTCGGCGCGGCGAACTTGGTAGCCCTGAATGGTGCATTCGCCGCGGACCGCTCCTTCTGCCAGTCCGGGGGGTCCTCGTGCGCTGGCGGCTCTGCCTTGCGTGAGGTCTCGGATGTACTCCTGCCCGACGGAAGTCGGCTGCCGCTTCGCAGGTCTGAGTCCGACGCGTACGCAAGGAGTGGATCGGAAGCCGCCCTCCAGGTGCAGCCTGCTTCGTGGTTCCTCGACGAGGGCGACGACTGCTCCCTCGGCGCCGTGGTAAATGCGGCAAGCGGCAAGAACATGTGGAGCGAGATAGACGGCCGAGGGGCGGGCTCTGCAGTGCAGGTCGGGGAGGGAAGCGCCGCACGTCCAGCTTTCGTGTTGGCTAGTGCTGCCGGCTCGGTGGCCCTGACGGTCCTTGATCCAGCCACCGGCAAGCCAGTCTGGGAGAGGACGATCTCACCGCCGCTCAGGTTTGAGGACTCCGCCTGCATCGCCTGGACTTTGGCGCCGGATCCGCAGACCATCCTTGTGGTGGATGAGGCCGGCCTCAACGCTTTCTCCGCGTCGGATGGCGAACTCCGGTGGAGCGGCGTCAACCACTTCGGGACAGGCGAGTCAGGCTCCTGGGGCTGGAGGGTGATACCGGGCCCGAACGGTGCCTCCGTGCTCGAGCGAGGCGAGGGCGTCATCGCCAGACTGGTCCCGGCATCGGCTGCCACCCGGGTCGACTCGATGCCTATCAGCCTGCCCGACTGCCCCAGAGGCTGGACTCCGGTGAGCTGGTCGACCTGGGATGGCGGCCACACCCTGGTCTGTCGAACGGCGGCCAAAGGCACCTTCTATCTGGAGTACTCCGACCACGGCAGCACCTATCGCGCCGACGTGGGGACCGGGACCGCCACTGGCTGGCAGGTGGAGTATCCCGGAGGGCCGGCGCTGTCGGTGGCGTTCTCCGGTGCCGTGATCCAGGCGACCCAGAATGGTGTGCCGACGGTGCGCTATCCCGATGTGGCCTGGAGGGGCGCTCCAGTGAGCGCCTTCACCAAGGCGCCGGCGTCGTTGCCAGGATGCCCGTCCGGGTCGTGGCCGTTATCCCTCTCGACCTGGGACGGTGGTTGGCTCTTGGTCTGCGGGACGACCGCTGACGCACCGTCGTCGATGGTCTTCACTGACGGTGCCAGAACTGTGAGCGCCGACACTGTGAGCTATACCCCAGGCGCCTACTGCGGGCAGGCCGCCGACATGAAGGTCTGCGCCTATCAGACGCCCGCCCTGGTCTCGGAGATGTCGCAGGGGGCATTGGCGATCCAGCACAGCGTGACCCAAAACTGGTTCGCCGGCTCGGGCAGCGGGGGAGCCGGCGAGGGCACGGGTTCCTACGGAGTTGAGGTCCCCGATGTGGACGCCTCCGACCAGCTTCGCTATCTAGACCAGATCCTGGCCAAATCGAAGGCTGCCCGGCAAACCCTGAGTCCGAGCATCAGCGACGTCCGCTCCTGTCGGCGCGTGTCGTCGGCGATCAAGAGGATCGACGCGGTCACCGCCAACCGCGACGAGCTGTTGACAGCGTTGGACTCCGCCCCCGTCGACGCACTACCGGAGGGAAGTCGGCTTGTCGCCGACCTGCAAAACGTACTGGCGCTGTCCCGCGACACCGATCGCGCGTACGCGGAGTGGGCTCGGGCCGAGCAGGAGAACGGGTGCTCGGGTGGCACGAAGTCGTCCTTGTGGGCGACGGCCCAGGCGGCCGACAAAGCGGTGGACGGGCCGAAGAACGCGTTCGTCTCCTACTGGAACTCCGTGATCGCCGGGGCCTACTCGGTGCGCAAGCTGACCAACTCTGACGTCTAGTTCGCACTGCTCAGACGTCGACCGCCGGAACCATGAGGTCGGTCGGATCCTTGGGAGTTGGCGCGGCGACCGCGTCCAACCGGATCAGCACGAGGCCGACGATGTCGCTGCCCATTCAGCCCTGGTGGCGGCGATCGAAGAGCGGGTCGGCCCGATCGATGTGGCCGTGTTGGCGTTCGGCATCCTCGGTGACCAGCAGCGGGCTGAGAGCGATCCGGAGTTCGCGGCGTCGGTTCTGCACACCGACTTCATCGCCCAGGCAGCCCTGCTGACGGTCCTGGCCGAGCGCGGACGCGGTGTCGAACTGTGGATCCCCCGGCGCTGCTGAAGCAGGCCAAGCTGGCGGCGGTCACCGAGGAGTGGATGCGGGAAGCCGACGTTGCGATCAGCGCGCTCCAGTGCTGGACCTCCATCGAGGAGAACTACGGCGTCGTGCCGTGCACGATGATGAGCATGATGAGTTCGAAGCTGATGTCGAGCGCCTGCGAGGTCGACGTCTGCGGGCTGGTCGGGATGCACATGCTGGCCCTGGCATCTCAGACGCCAAGCGCACTGTTCGACTGGAACAACAACTACGGGGGCAATGCCAACAAGGCCGTCTGTTTCCATTGCAGCAACTTGCCTCGGGAGTTCTTCAACGACTACAAGATGGACTTCCAGGAGATCATCGCCGGCACCGTGGGCAAGGAGAACACCTATGGGACCGTCGACGGGGTGGTGAAGTCCGGCCATGTCACCTACCTGCGGATCAGTACCGACGATGTGTCGGGTCGCATCCGTGGGTACGTCGGCGAAGGACGATTCACCGACGATCCGCTGCGCACCTTCGGCGGTGCCGGCGTCGTGGAGATCCCGGAGCTGCAGAAGCTCGTCCGCTACATCTGCCAGAACGGCTTCGAGCATCACGTTGCCGCCAACTACGCCGCGGTGAGCGGTGCGGTGGTGGACGCAGCGGAGAACTACCTGGGTTGGGACATGCACGTCCACGAAGGCTGACCTTTTGATGGCGGTGGGGTGCTGTCGACTCGATGGCACCCCACCGGCACGACTGCTGACATCGCGGCCGCTCTCAACTCCGCGGATCGGCCGATCCATGAGCGGTCAGATCCAGGCCAGCTGCCTCTCAGCCACCCCGCGAGGGGCCGCCGGGGTTAGCGTGAAGCCCGGGCGTAGGGACGTCGTCGGATCAGCTCGGTCGAGCCTGCTGCGCCTCGCCGGCCGGGCACAGCTCAGAGAGGTCACCGATGACAAACGCTCACCCGTCGTTGCTCGCAGCGAGCCGCGTGGCGGCCTGCGCGTGCCTGTTGATCAGCGGTTGTTCGGCGCCGGGGTCGGGCCAGTCGCCCTTGCCCGGCGCGGACCCAGCCACCCCGGCCAGTGCCGGACCCAGTCCGTCGGTGGCACCGACATCCTCGAGCCCCACCGCCACCCCGAGCGCACAGTGCCCGGCCGAGGCTCCAGCAGCCCTCAAACTCAGCAAGGGCACGCTGCCGAAAGGCACCAGCTTCGGCTTCATCCGCTTCTTCGACGCGACGGCGCTCTACGTGGATCCGGCTGAGTTCTTCGGCGAGGAGGCCGCAGTGAAGGCGGCTCGCAAAGACGGTGAGATCGGTCCGCACGAGGATCTGCCAAATCCGTTCTACATTCGCAACCGCAGCACGGCGATCGTGCGAGTCCCGGTCTCGGCCGGCCTTCGGGTCAGGGTGATCGACAACCAGGAGGCCACCGAGCACTCGATCACGACGGCGGAGTTCGCGTCGCTGTACTGCGGTGAGGCTCGGCCGGACTGGCTCTACTCGAACCCCGAGGATCTCCCGGTCAACCTCACGATCACCAACGGCGAAGTGGTCAAGGTCGAAGAGCAGTACGTCCCGTAACCGTTCAGTCCAGGGCCACCAGTTCCTCGGTCAGGGCTGGCGACTTGGCCATCCCGTCGAGGCGGATCAGCACGACGCCGACAACGATGCCGACGCCGCCGAGCAACTGCATGCTGGTCGGGATTTCGCCGAGGACCAAGGCGGCGACGCCTGCCGCGAACAGCACCTCCGACAGGCTGACGAAGCTGGACAGCCGCTCGCCCATCAGTGGCAGGCCAGCCAGGCCGAGTGCGTAGGCGGCCGCCGTGGCCACCACGATCACCACTGACAGCGGCACCCACCAGGCAACCTGATGGCCGAGCAAGGCGACGTCCACCAAGGGCGCGGAGTAGGGGAGTACGCCGACACTGATCAGCAGGCCGAGCGCGACCGCTCCGATCGGCAGGCCGAGGGCGGGTAGAGCCAGGGCCGGTAGGGTCGACGGGCTCGAGCCGATCGCGAAGTAGCTCGCCGCACCGATCATGGCGCCCATTCCGAACAGCACGCCCAGGCCGTCCAGTCGGGCCCCGGTCAGGTCGAGGACGCAGAACAGGCCGGCCACAGCGGCAGCAGTTCCGCCAAGGATCAGTCGAGAGGGCGCCCTTCGGCTGCGGATCCAGGCGAGAATCACCAGCGCCACCGGCGCCATGTACTCCAGCAGCAGTGCGACGCTGACGCTCATTCGGGACACTGCGCCGAAGTACATGCCCTGCGCCATAGCGACGGCGAGCAGCCCGAAGGCGAGCACCCGCGGCCACTCGGTGCGCAACTGCGTCCAATGGCCGCGCATCACCCAGCCTCCAACGGGCGCCAGCAGCACGGACGCGGCCAGTACCCGCCAGAAGACCGCCGCGCCCGGGGTCCAACCCGCCTCCAGCAGTGGACGGACGAAAGTACCCGAGGTGGCGAAGGCCAGAGAGGCAGCGAGGCCGAGAGCGATTCCGGCACCGATCCGGCTATTCTGCTGGCTGGCCGGTTGCGCTGGGTTTGCTGAGCTCACCTGTCCAATAGTGCCCGTCCGGCGGGATTTGGCATGACGCCGCCCAGCATGAAAGAATCGCCAGGTTGCTCCGACAAGGACGCCTGCTTCGGCGGCCTTTCGGCAAGTCTGGCGCGCGGGTGCCGGGCCCTACCATGACCACACAAAATCGGTCATGTGCGGCCCAGAACTGGTCCGACACGCCCGACCCCGGGGGTCGGAGGAACATACTCGCTCGGTAGATGCAGCCGGACGAGACAGCCTAGAAGAAGGACGAACCAGTGGCGGGACAGAAGATCCGGATCCGACTCCGGGCTTACGACCACGAGGTCATCGACTCATCGGCGAAGAAAATCGTCGACACCGTGACCCGTACCGGCGCCAAGGTGGCAGGCCCTGTGCCCCTGCCGACCGAGAAGAACGTGTTCTGTGTGATCCGTTCTCCCCACAAGTACAAGGACAGCCGCGAGCATTTTGAGATGCGCACCCACAAGCGGCTGATCGACATCCTCGACCCGACGCCGAAGACCGTCGACTCGCTGATGCGACTCGACCTTCCGGCCGGTGTCGACATCGAGATCAAGCTTCCGTGAGGTCAGGCGTCATGAACGAACGAAACGTGAAGGGGCTGCTGGGCACCAAGCTCGGCATGACCCAGGTCTGGGACGAGAACAACAAGGTCGTCCCCGTGACCGTCATTCAGGCCGGTCCCTGCGTGGTGACCCAGGTCCGCACTCCCGACGTTGATGGCTACTCCGCCGTCCAGCTCGGTTTTGGTGCGGTCAAGGCCAAGGCGGTCACCAAGCCCGAGGCCGGGCACTTTGAGAAGTCCGGTGTCACCCCGCGCAAGCACCTCGTTGAGTTGCGCACCGGCGACGCCAGCACCTACACGCTGGGTCAGGAGCTCACCGCCGAGCTGTTCGCGGCGGCCGAGATCGTTGACGTGACCGGCGTCACCAAGGGCAAGGGCACCGCGGGTGTGATGAAGCGGCACGGCTTCTCCGGCCTGCGCGCCACCCACGGTGTGCACCGCAAGCACCGCTCGCCGGGCTCCATCGGTGCCTGCGCCACCCCGGGCCACGTCTTCAAGGGCACCCGGATGGCCGGCCGGATGGGTGTCGAGAAGGTCACCGTCCAGAACCTGTCCATCCACGCCGTCGACGCCGAGCGCGGGCTGATCCTGGTCAAGGGCTCCGTGCCCGGCCCCAAGGGCGCCCTGATCGTGGTGCGCACTGCGGCCAAGAAGGGAGCTCAGGCATGAGCGAGACCCGTACCGTCCAGGTGCTGGGCACCACGTCGGGCAAGGCCGAACTGCCGGCCGAGCTGTTCGACGTTCAGACCAACGTGCCGCTGATCCACCAGGTTGTGGTGGCTCAGCAGGCCGCTGCTCGCCAGGGCACCCACGCCACCAAGACCCGCGGCGATGTCGCCGGCGGTGGCGCCAAGCCGTGGCGTCAGAAGGGCACCGGCCGCGCCCGTCAGGGTTCGCGTCGGGCTCCGCAGTGGACCGGCGGTGGCGTCGTCCACGGCCCACAGCCGCGTGACTACAGCCAGCGCACCCCCAAGAAGATGATTGCCGCCGCTCTGCGCGGGGCGCTCTCGGATCGGGCTCGCGACGGCCGCATTCACGTGATCGAGGCTGTGGTGGCCGGCGAGCAGCCCTCCACCAAGGCCGCGTTGCAGGCGCTGGCTGCCCTCGGCGGCAGCAAGCTGCTGGTGGTGCTGGACCGTGACGAGGACGTCGCCTGGCTGAGCCTGCGCAACGTCGCATCGGTGCACGCCATCGCGGTCGATCAGCTGAACGCCTACGACGTGCTGGTCAGTGACGACGTGGTGTTCACCTCCGCCGCACTGGCCGCCTTCGTGGCCGGCCCGGTGAAGGGTGAGGTCAGCCTGACCATTGAGACCGAGGAGGACGCGAAGTGAGCGACCTGAAGATCCGCGACCACCGCGACATCCTGCTGGCCCCCGTGGTCAGCGAGAAGAGCTACGGCCTGCTGGACGAGAACAAGTACACCTTCCTGGTTTCCCCGGACGCGAACAAGACCGAGATCAAGATCGCCGTCGAGTCCGTCTTCGGGGTCAAGGTGACTGGTGTGAACACCAGCAACCGCGAGGGCAAGCGCCGTCGCACCAAGTCGGGCTGGGGCAAGCGCCCTGACACCAAGCGCGCCATTGTGAGCGTCGCCGACGGACAGCGCATCGATATCTTCTCCGGGCCACTGGCCTGAGCCGAGATAGGAAAACGAACTCATGGGTATCCGTAAGTACAAGCCGACCACTCCGGGCCGTCGTGGCTCCTCAGTGGCCGACTTCGTCGAACTGACTCGCTCCACGCCGGAGAAGTCGTTGCTGGCTCCTAAGCCGAAGACCGGTGGCCGCAATAACTCCGGCCGGATCACCACCCGGCATATCGGTGGCGGTCACAAGCAGGCCTACCGCCTGGTCGACTTCCGCCGCTACGACAAGGACGGGGTTCCGGCCAAGGTCGCTCACATCGAGTACGACCCGAACCGCACCGCTCGGATCGCACTGCTGCACTACGCCGACGGCGAGAAGCGCTACATCATCGCTCCGCTGGGCCTGGTTCAGGGCGCGACCGTCGAGGCCGGTGAAGCCGCCGACATCAAGCCCGGCAACAACCTGCCGTTGCGCAACATCCCGGTCGGCACCACGGTGCACGCCGTGGAGATGCGTCCCGGTGGCGGCGCCAAGCTCGGTCGCTCGGCCGGCGCGAAGATCCAGTTGGTGGCTCGCGAGGGCAAGATGGCCACGCTGCGCTTGCCCTCCGGTGAGATGCGCCTGGTCGACGTGCGCTGCCGCGCCACCGTCGGTGAGGTCGGCAACGCCGAACAGTCGAACATCAACTGGGGCAAGGCGGGCCGCAGCCGTTGGAAGGGTGTCCGTCCGACCGTCCGCGGTGTTGCCATGAACCCGATCGACCACCCGCACGGTGGTGGTGAGGGCAAGACCTCCGGTGGTCGTCACCCGGTCAGCCCGTGGGGCAAGCCGGAAGGCCGTACCCGAGATAAGAACAAGGCGAGTTCTCGCCTGATCATCCGCCGCCGCAAGTCCGGCAAGAAGCGCTGATAGGACAGGTGAGGTAACACAATGCCACGCAGCCTGAAGAAGGGCCCGTTCGTCGACGACCATCTGGTCAAGAAGGTCGACACCCAGAACGCGGCGGGCACCAAGCAGGTCATCAAGACCTGGTCGCGTCGCTCGATGATCACCCCCGACATGATCGGGCACACCATTGCGGTCCACGATGGCCGCAAGCATGTGCCGGTGTTCGTGACCGAGGCGATGATCGGCCACAAGCTGGGCGAGTTCGCCCCCACCCGCACCTACCGCGGGCACATCAAGGAAGACAAGAAGTCGCGCCGCCGCTGAGTGGGCGAGAAGAGGAACTGATTCAAGTGAGCAACAAAGAGCGACCCACCCGTCGCGCAGTCCTGCTCGGGGATCGTCCTGGCTCGTACGCGATCGCGCGTCACGTCCGGATGAGCCCGCTGAAGGTTCGCCGCGTCATCGATCTGGTGCGGGGGATGGACGTCACTGACGCCCTGAACACGCTGAAGTTCGCGCCGCAGGCAGCCTCCGAGCCCGTGTACAAGGTGGTGGCCAGCGCCACCGCCAATGCTGAGACCACTGCGGGTCTCCGCGCCGAGGAGCTGTTCGTCTCCCAGGCCTTCGTCGATGAGGGAATGACCCTTCGGCGAATCCGGCCGCGGGCGAAGGGCTCGGCCAGCCGGATTCTCAAGCGGGCCAGCCACATCACCGTTGTTGTCGAGCCCAAGACCGTGAAGGGAGCCTGAGCATGGGCCAAAAGATCAACCCCAACGGCTTCCGCCTCGGGATCACCACCGACCACAAGACCCGCTGGTATGCCGACAAGAGCTACTCGGATCTGATCTCGGAAGACGTCAAGATCCGACGCTTCCTTGCGAAGAACCTCGAGCGCGCCGGTATCTCCAGCGTCGAGATCGAGCGCCGCAGCGAGCGAGTGACGATTTTCCTGTATGCCGCTCGTCCTGGCATCGTCATCGGCCGCAATGGCGCCGAGGCGGAGCGGGTTCGTGCCGAGCTGGAGAAGCTCACCGGCAAGCAGGTTCAGCTGAACATCCTTGAGGTCAAGAACCCCGAGACCGATGCCCAGCTGGTCGCCCAGGGGATCGCCGAGCAGTTGGGCGCCCGCGTGGCCTTCCGCCGCGCGATGCGTAAGGCACAGCAGAGCGCGATGCGCTCGGGTGCCCTTGGCATCCGGATCCAGTGCTCCGGCCGTCTGGGCGGCGCCGAAATGAGCCGCTCGGAGTTCTACCGCGAGGGACGGGTGCCGCTGCACACCCTGCGGGCGGACATCGACTACGGCTTCTACGAGGCGCGCACCACCTTCGGCCGGATCGGCGTGAAGGTCTGGATCTACAAGGGCGATGTCTCCGGCAACCGTGCCGAGCGTGCAGCCCAGAAGGCAGCGCGCGCCGCAGCTGGCGGCCAGCGCCGTCCGGCCCGTGGCCCCCGTCGCGATGGCGCCGGTGCCGGCCGTGGGGATCGTCCCGAGCGTGGCGGACGCCGTCGCGCCGAAGCCGTCGCTGAGGGCGTCACTGCGCCCGAGGCCGTCGAAACCGCAGGAGCCTGACCATGTTGATTCCCCGTCGAGTCAAGCACCGTAAGCAGCACCACCCGAAGCGGAGCGGTGCGGCCAAGGGTGGCACCAAGCTCGCTTTCGGTGACTACGGCATCCAGGCTCTGGAGTCGTCGTACCTGACGAACCGTCAGATCGAGAGTGCGCGTATCGCGATGACCCGCCACATCAAGCGTGGCGGCAAGGTCTGGATCAACGTCTACCCGGACCGCCCGATGACCAAGCACCCTGCGGAGTCCCGGATGGGTTCGGGTAAGGGTTCGCCCGAGTGGTGGATCGCCAACATCAAGCCGGGCCGGGTGCTCTTCGAGCTCTCCGGTGTCGAGGAGCCTGTGGCCCGTGAGGCCATGCGTCTGGCCATTCACAAGCTGCCGTTCAAGGCTCGCTTCATCAAGCGGGAAGTAGGTGACATCTGATGGCCAAGACTGTCACGGCCACTGAGCTTCGCGGACTGAGCCGCGATGAGCTCAACGCCAAGGTGCTGGAGCTGAAGGAAGAGTTGTTCGGGCTGCGGTTCGCCGCTGCCACTGGCCAGCTCGAGTCCCACGGCCGGTTGCGCGAGGCCCGCAAGGACATCGCGCGGATCTACACCGTGCTGCAGGAACGCAATCTCGGCATCGTGCCCGATCCGGATGAGGACAAGTGAGTCAGATGAGCGAGCAGAACGAAGCCCGCGGGGCACGTAAGGTCCGTGAGGGCCTGGTTGTCTCCGACAAGATGGACAAGACTGTCGTGGTCGCGATCGAGCAGCGGATCAAGCACCCGCTGTACGGCAAGGTCATGACCAAGTCGGAGCGGCTCAAGGCCCACGATGAGGCCAATGAGGCCGGCGTGGGTGACCGCGTTCGGGTGATGGAGACTCGTCCGCTTTCGGCCACCAAGCGGTGGCGCGTGATCGAGATCCTCGAAAAGGCCAAGTGACCAGGAGAGATTGCAGATGATCCAGCAGGAGACGCGACTCAAGGTCGCCGACAACACCGGTGCGAAGGAACTGCTTTGCATCCGTGTGTTGGGCGGCTCCAAGCGTCGCTACGCCGGTCTCGGCGACAAGATCGTGGCCACCGTCAAGGACGCCATCCCCGGCGGCAACGTGAAGAAGGGCGAAGTGGTCAAGGCCGTTGTCGTCCGTACCGTGAAGGAGACCCGTCGTCCCGACGGTTCCTACATCAAGTTCGATGAGAACGCCGCCGTGATTCTGAAGAATGACGGGGAGCCTCGCGGCACCCGCATCTTCGGCCCGGTCGGCCGTGAGCTGCGCGAGAAGAAGTACATGCGAATCATCTCGCTCGCGCCGGAGGTGTTGTGAGCATGGCGAATACGCTCCATGTGAAGAAGGGCGACCGCGTCAAGGTCATCGCCGGCAAGGACAAGGGCCGTGTCGGCGAGATCATCGCGGTGTTCCCCGCTGACGGACGCGTGATCGTCCAGGGCGTGAACCTTGTCAAGAAGCACAAGGCGGCCACTCCGAACCAGCAGACCCGGCAGAACAACGCCGCCGGGATCATCACCACCGAGGCGCCGATCGACGCTTCCAACGTGCAGCTGGTTGTGAAGGTCGACGGTAAGGACGTGGTGACCCGGGTGGGTTACGAGCGTCAAGAGGTCAGCAAGCGTCGCCCCGACGGCACTGAGTACACCGCTACTCGCAGCGTCCGGATCGCGCGCAAGACCGGGAAGGAAATCTGATGGCCGCCACTGCGACCAAGGCTGCGCCCAGGCTGAAGGAGAAGTACCGCTCCGAGATCGCCCCGGCGCTGCTGGCTGAGTTCAAGTACGAGAACGTCATGCAGATCCCCGGCCTGACCAAGGTCGTGGTGAACATGGGTGTCGGCGAGGCAGCTCGTGACTCCAAGGTGATCGACTCTGCCGTGAAGGACCTCACCGCCATCACCGGACAGAAGCCGGTGGTCACCAAGGCTCGCAAGTCGATCGCTCAGTTCAAGCTGCGCGAGGGCATGCCGATCGGCTGCCACGTGACGCTGCGCGGTGATCGGATGTGGGAGTTCACCGATCGGCTGATCACCCTGGCGCTGCCCCGGATCCGTGACTTCCGCGGTCTGTCGGCTCGCCAGTTCGACGGCAAGGGCAACTACACCTTCGGTCTGACCGAGCAGGTCATGTTCCACGAGATCGATCAGGACCGGATCGACCGGCTGCGGGGGATGGACATCACCTTCGTCACCACAGCGGAGAACGACGAGGAGGCGCGGGCGCTGCTGAAGGCTCTCGGCTTCCCGTTCAAGGCCTCGGCCGACGAGGTCGCGAAGGTTGCGAAGAAGAAGGGCCCGGCTTTCTCGGGCAAGAAGAAGAAGTGAGCTGATCAGCTATGGCAAAGACCGCTCTGAAGGTGAAGCAGGCCCGCAAGCCGAAGTTCGCCGTTCGCGCCTATACCCGCTGCAACAAGTGCGGCCGGCCGAAGGCCGTCTACCGCAAGTTCGGCCTGTGCCGGATCTGCGTGCGGGAGATGGCTCACGCAGGTGAGCTGCCCGGCGTCATCAAGTCCTCCTGGTGAATCGATTCCAGGACAACCACAACCCGCTGAAGGTCCGGGCGTAGCCCGGAAACCATGGTGAGAAAGAGGCATCACAAGTCATGACCATGACCGATCCGATCGCGGACATGCTGACTCGGTTGCGGAACGCCAATCAGGCGTACCACGACACGGCCAGCATGCCGCACAGCAAGATCAAGGCCGGTATTGCCGAGATCCTCAAGGCCCAGGGCTATATCGCTGACTTCGAGGTCACCGAGCCCGCCGAGGGCGAGGTCGGCAAGACCCTGACGGTCACCCTGAAGTACGGCGCCAGTCGTGAGCGCTCGATCGCTGGGGTGCGCCGGATCTCGAAGCCGGGCCTGCGCGTTTACGCCAAGTCAACCGCGCTGCCCAAGGTGCTCGGCGGCCTCGGCATTGCGATCATTTCTACCTCCCAAGGTTTGCTGACCGACAAAGAGGCCAACTCGCGCAGCGTGGGCGGCGAAGTGCTCGCCTACGTCTGGTGAGCAGGAGGAGCTGATATGTCACGCATTGGAAGGCTTCCGATTGCCATTCCGGCCGGAGTGGACATCACTTTGGATGGCCAGAACGTGTCGGTCAAGGGCCCCAAGGGAACCCTGGCTCATATCGTCGCCGAACCGATCAAGGTCGTTCGCAACGATGAGGGTCAGCTCGAGGTGACCCGTCCCGACGATGAGCGGACCAGCCGCTCGTTGCACGGACTCACCCGGACCCTGGTGGCCAACATGGTTACTGGTGTCACCGATGGTTACGAGAAGAAGCTCGAGATCGTCGGCGTGGGCTACCGCGTCACCTTGAAGGGCCCGCAGGAACTCGAGTTCGCGCTCGGCTTCTCGCACCCGGTCATCGTGAAGGCGCCCGAGGGCATCACCTTCTCGGTCGAGTCGAACACGAAGTTCACCGTCTACGGGATCGATAAGCAGGCGGTCGGCGAAGTCGCCGCCAACATTCGCAAGATCCGCAAGCCTGAGCCGTACAAGGGCAAGGGCGTGCGCTACGCCGGCGAGCGGATTCGCCGCAAGGTTGGAAAGGCTGGTAAGTGATGGCCAGTTCACTTTCGGTGCACAAGGGCATGGCCGATCGCGCTGCGGCGCGACTGCGCCGCCAGGCTCGTGGTCGCAAGAAGATCGCCGGCACTCCCGATCGTCCGCGTTTGGTGGTGTTCCGGTCCAGCCGCCACATCGCCGCTCAGGTGATCGACGACACCGTCGGTGCCACCTTGGCCAGTGCGTCCTCCCTGGAGCTGCGCTCCGAGGCTGGCGACAAGTCGGCCAAGGCGAAGGCCGTCGGCAAGCTGGTCGCCGAGCGGGCCAAGCAGGCAGGTGTGGCTGACGTGGTCTTCGACCGGGCCGGTAACAAGTACCACGGACGGGTCGCGGCGCTGGCTGACAGCGCCCGCGAGGCCGGCCTCGGATTCTGACGGAAGCGGAAGGGTAACAAGCGATGAATACAACCCAGCAGCGCCGCGGTGCCGGTGCCGCCGGCGGTGGTGAGCAGCGTCGCGGCCGCGATGACCGTCGAGGTCGGGACGCGGCTGCCGACAAGGAGAAGAGCCAGTACCTGGAGCGCGTTGTCGCTATCAACCGGGTGGCGAAGGTCGTCAAGGGCGGTCGTCGGTTCAGCTTCACCGCTCTGGTCGTCGTCGGTGACGGCGATGGCATGGTCGGCGTGGGCTATGGAAAGGCCAAGGAGGTGCCCGCGGCTATCGCCAAGGGTGTCGAGGAGGCCAAGAAGGGCTTCTTCCGCGTCCCGCGGATCCAGGGCACCATCCCGCATCCGGTTCAGGGCGAGAAGGCGGCCGGTGTGGTCATGCTGCGTCCGGCTTCCCCGGGTACTGGTGTGATCGCCGGTGGTTCGGCTCGCGCCGTGCTCGAGTGCGCCGGTGTGCATGATGTGCTCGCCAAGTCGCTCGGCTCCGACAACGCGATCAACGTGGTGCACGCCACCGTGGCCGCGCTGAAGAGCCTCGAAGAGCCGGAAGCTGTGGCCAAGCGCCGCGGCCTCCCGGTTGCCGACGTGACCCCGGCCGCGATCTTGCGGGCTCGGGCGGAGGGAGTTCACTGATGGCACGGCTGAAGGTCACCCAGATTCGCTCTGGGATCAGTGGAAAGCAGAATCAGCGCGACACCCTGCGTAGCCTCGGGTTGAAGCGCATCGGCGACGTGGTGGTGAAGGAGGACCGTCCCGAGATTCGGGGGATGGCCGCTGCGATTCCTCACCTGGTCGTCCTTGAGGAGGTCGAGTGACATGGCTTTGAAGGTTCATCACCTGCGCCCGGCCCCGGGCGCTCACACCGCAAAGACCCGCGTGGGCCGCGGTGAGGGCTCCAAGGGCAAGACTGCTGGCCGTGGCACCAAGGGCACCGGCGCACGCAAGAACACCCCGGAGAACTTCGAGGGTGGGCAGATGCCGCTGCACATGCGGCTGCCGAAGCTGCGTGGCTTCAAGAACCCGTTCCGGGTGGAGTACCAGGTGGTCAACGTCGCGCGGATCGCGGCTTTGTTCCCCGAGGGCGGCACGGTGACCCCGGCTGACCTGGTGGCCAAGGGCGCCGTCCGTGACGGCGAGCTGGTCAAGGTTCTCGGCAACGGCGAGATCTCGGTTGCGGTCCAGGTGAGCGCGCACGCGTTCTCCGGCTCCGCGAAGAGCAAGATCGAAGCGGCTGGCGGAAGCGTCACCGAACTGTAGATCGCATGATCGACCTATGAGGGCTCCGGCATCGTCCGGGGCCCTCATGCGTAGTAGGCCGGCGATGCGAGAAATCGCGGATGCCTTGATAGAGTTTCACGGGTTGGCCGGACCGGGTCCGCTGCCCGCAGTGGTGATGCCGATAGGCAACACCGCCAAAGACGAGAAGGAGTTGGGTCGGCAACATGCTCTCCGCATTCGCGAATGCGCTTCGGACACCTGACCTGCGCAGGAAGATCCTGTTCACCCTGATGATCCTGGCGATCTTCCGCCTGGGCTCAGTGATTCCGGCTCCGAACGTCAACATCCAAGCGGTGAATGTCTGCCGGGTCCAGGCAAGCAGCGGCGACAGTGCCGGCCTGTACTCGATGATCCAGCTGTTCTCGGGTGGCGCGCTGTTGCAGTTGGCGATCTTCGCGCTGGGCATCATGCCCTACATCACCGCGAGCATCATCCTGCAGCTCCTGACGGTGGTGATTCCGCGGCTCGAGGCACTGAAGAAGGAGGGTGCCTCCGGGACCGCGAAGATCACCCAGTACACCCGCTACCTGACGATTGTGCTGGCCGTGCTGAACTCGACGGCCTTCGTGACGCTGGCGGTGAACGGGCAGCTGTTCCCGGGCTGCAACGAGGAGCTGGTCTACAGCAAGGGCCTGTTCCCGATCATCACGATGATCCTGACCATGACCGCCGGCACCGGCGTGATCATGTGGCTCGGCGAGCTGATCACCGACCGCGGTGTCGGCAACGGCATGTCGGTGATGATCTTCACCCAGATCGCCGCCCAGTTCCCAGCTTCGCTGTGGGCGATCGCGCTGTCCCGAGGCACCATGCCCGGCAACGACAATATGCCGAACGCGCAGGGCTGGTTGATCTTCGCAATGACCCTGGTGATCGGGTTGGCTGTGATGGCCGCGGTCGTCTACATGGAGCAAGCCCAGCGGCGGATTCCCGTCCAGTACGCCAAGCGGATGGTAGGTCGCAAGCTCATGGGCGGCACCACCACCTACATTCCGATCAAGGTGAACCAGGCCGGCGTCATCCCGGTGATCTTCGCCTCGTCAATGCTCTACCTGCCGGTGCTCTACGCCCAGTTCCAGGCCGGGAATCCGGTGTCCAACTGGATCTCGACGTACCTGACCACGGGCAGCTGGGTCTATGAGTTGGTGTTCTTCCTGCTGATCATCTTCTTCGCCTACTTCTACGTGTCGATCACCTTCGACCCGGTCGAGGTCAGCGACAACATGAAGAAGTACGGCGGCTTCATTCCCGGCGTCCGGGCCGGGCGGCCCACCGAGCGTTACCTCGCCCACGTGCTGTCGCGGCTCACCGCTCCCGGCTCGCTGTACCTGGGGATCATCGCGCTGATCCCGGCGATCGCGTTCATCCTGCTCGGCACGCACAACAAGTTCCCGTTCGGCGGTACCTCGATTCTGATCATCGTCGGAGTGGGCCTGGACACTGTGAAGCAGATCCAGAGCCAGTTGCAGCAACGAAACTATGAAGGATTCCTCAGATGAGACTGCTCATCATGGGCCCCCCCGGCGTCGGTAAGGGCACCCAGGCTGTCGGCATTGCCGCTCACTACGGCATTCCCGCGATCTCCACCGGAGACATCTTCCGCGCCAATGTGAAGAATCAGACCACGCTGGGTCTGGAGGTCTCTCGGATCATGGCCGACGGCGGCTATGTGCCCGACGAGATCACCAACGCGATCGTGGCCGATCGCCTGCTCGAAGCCGACGCCGCCGCCGGCTGGCTGCTCGACGGCTACCCGCGTACCTCCGGCCAGGTTGTGGCCCTGGACGAGGCGCTGGCCAAGACCGATCAGTCCATCGATGCGGTCATCTCGCTGGTCGCCGACACCGATGTCCTGGTCGCTCGGCTGCTGAAGCGGGCCGAGCTCGAGGGTCGTGCCGACGACAACGCCGAGACGATTCGCAACCGGATGGTCATCTACACCGAGGCCACCGACCCGCTGCTGGCCACCTACCGTGACCGCGGTCTGCTGGTCGAGGTGGACGGCATCGGTTCCATCGACGAGGTCGCGCAGCGAATCACCGACGCGCTCGACGCGAAGCTGTCTTGATGATGCGCCGGCGTCGGCCGGTCATCGAGCTGAAGAGCGACGACCAGCTGCGCAAGATGCGTCTGGCCGGTCGTCTGGTGGCGCAGATCCTGGCGGCGGTCCGCGACGCGGCCGCCCCTGGGGTCAGCCTGGTCGAGTTGGATCGTCTCGCCGCGGCAATGATCGCCGACGGTGGGGCGGTGTCGTCCTTCCTCGGGTACGGCGGCGGCTATGGGCTACCGCCCTACCCGGCAGTGACCTGCATATCGGTGAACAACGAGATTGTCCACGGCATCCCGGCGGAGCGTCCACTGGTCGAAGGTGACCTGGTCAGCGTCGACTTCGGGCTGTCGATCGACGGCTGGCACGGCGACTCGGCGATCACCTTCGGGGTGGGGGAGCTCGCCCCCGATCGGGCAGCGCTCAGCGAAGCCACTCGAAATGCGATGTGGGCCGGGATTTCCGCAGCTCGGATCGGTGGACGGGTGGGCGATATCAGCGCGGCCGTCGAGCGCTCGATCCGCGGCTCGCGAACCGGCTATGGGATCGTGGCCGAGTACACCGGGCACGGCATTGGCACAGCGATGCACCAGCCTCCGGACGTACCCAACCTGGGTCGGGTCGGACGTGGCGAGCAGTTGGTCAAGGGGATGTGTCTGGCTGTCGAACCGATGATCACTCTCGGCTCGCCGACCACGGCCACGCTCGATGATGAGTGGACGGTTGTCACCCGCGATGGCTCGGTGGCTGCTCACTGGGAGCACACCTTCGCCCTGACCAGTCGGGGCCTGTGGGTGCTCACCGCCGCCGATGGTGGCGAAGCGGAGCTTCTCGCGCGTGGCGCGAAGTTCGGGCCGCTGGGCGACTGATGTCGGAGCGGGTCGTCCTGGTCGGACTGGGCGCGGTCGGTGCCGGCTATGGCAGCCTGCTGCTGAAGGCCGGTGTAGACCTGCACGTGGTGGCTGATCCGCAGCGACAGGCGCGGTACCGGCAGCAGCCGACCGTCGTGAACGGCGAGGCCTTCCGATTCCCGCTCTCCGAGGTGTCCGCGGGACCGGCCGCACTGGTGCTGCTGGCGGTCAAGCGGGGCGCCCTGGACGAGGCCATCGAACTGCTTGTTCCGCACGTGGGACCGGGCACCGTGATCCTCAGTCTGCTCAACGGCATCGACAGTGAGGAGGCATTGGCGGCAGCGTTCCCGCAGGCCACGGTGCTGTTGTCGCTCTGCGTGGGCATCGACGCCGTTCGAGAGGGCCGGGACGTCCATTACTCCTCGCTGGGCCGGATCGTCTTCGGCGAGCCGGCCAATCCCGGCCCGAAAGCGGAGATGGTGGCCCGGGTGGCAGCCATCTTCGACGCCGCAGGGATCTCCCATGAGGTGCCGTCAGACATGATCCGCGAGCTGTGGTGGAAGTACCTGATCAACGTCGGGGTGAACCAGGTCTCGGCCATCCTTGGTGCGCCGTACCGGGTCTTCCAGGCTGAGGGCGAGGCGCGAGCGACCATGATCGCCGCCCAGCGTGAGGTGATCGCCGTGGCCAATGCCCTTGGCATCGGACTGGACGATTCCGACCTGAGCCGCTGGCTGGACGTTCTGGCCGACCTCGGCCCAGACAACTTCACTTCGATGGCCCAGGACGCTCTGGCCGGTCGCCCGACCGAAGTGGACAGCTTCGGCCAGACGATGGTCGCGTTGGGGGAGCGGACGGGGGTTCCGGTGCCGGTGAACACGGTGCTGGCTGCGCTGCTCAAGGCCCGCGAAGCTGTGTTGGCTAGGTCCTGAACCCTCAACCTCGGCCCTAGGCCTTGCCCGATCTATGCCCGCGTCGATGGCGGCGCCAGCTAGCCTTGCCCGGTGAACAGTTGGTCGGGACGTCGCCTGGTGGCTGGGCTGATCGACTCCTGTCTGGTCGCTGTCGTCGGCGGGCTGCTGCTGGCCGCGCTGGCTGGGCTGCAGGCTGCTCATTGGTTCACGCTCACCGCTCTCGGGACGCATCTGGCCAATGCTGCCGTGGCGGCGCTGGCCGGCACTGTGGTGCTGGCGGCATGCGAGGCGAGCTCGCTGGAGGCCACCCCGGGCAAGCTGGCCCGGGGGCTGCGGGTGCGGCGCTACCCGGGCGCCGCGCGGCTCTCTTTCGGTCGGGCGGCGTTACGCAATCTGATCAAGCTCGGCTTGCCGGTACCACTGGCTTATTTGGCCCTGCTGGCCGCCTTCGACGGCGGTGGGCCGGCCGCCTGGGTGGGGGTGGGTGCGGCCGTGCTGGTTGCGCTGAGCTATCTCACCGGAGTTCTGCTGGGGGACGGGCGAACCGCCTATGACCAGGTATCCGGCGCTGTAGTGATCCGGACGCTGCCGGGCCGAAGGTATGCCTGAGGCTCGCGGGTTCGCGCGCTGAGTGGGGCGGTCATTACACTTCGCAGGTGACGCAACAAGAAGTTGACCTGCCTTTGCCCCGATTCAGCGAACTCGGCTTGGACGAGCGTGTGCTGAAGGCGGTGAAGGATCTTGGGTACGAGTTGCCCACCGCGATCCAGGCCGCAACCATCCCGCCGCTGCTCGAGGGACGCCATGTCGTTGGCCGAGCCCAGACCGGAACCGGCAAGACTGCAGCCTTTGCACTGCCGATTCTCTCCCAACTCGACTACAACCAGAAGGCTCCCGAAGCACTGGTGCTCTGCCCGACGCGCGAGCTGGCCCTGCAGGTCTGCGAGGCCTTTGCCAGCTACGGCTCGCACCTGCCGAATCTGCGTCTGCTGCCGGTCTACGGTGGCCAGGCCTATGGCGTCCAGCTGAGCGCCTTGCGACGTGGCGTCCAGGTGGTCGTCGGCACCCCGGGCCGGATCATGGACCACCTCGAGAAGGGCACCCTCGACCTGAGCCAGCTGCGCTTCCTGGTGCTCGACGAGGCCGACGAGATGCTCAACATGGGCTTCGCCGAGGATGTCGAGACGATCCTTGCCGGGACCCCGGAGGACAAGCAGGTCGCCCTGTTCTCGGCCACCATGCCGCCGCCGATCCGCAAGATCGCCAAGCGCTACCTGGTCGATCCGGTGGAGATCACCATCAAGAGCAAGACCGCAACGGTGGCCACCACCACCCAGCGCTACCTGCGGGTGGCGCCGGCCCACAAGCTGGACGCGCTGACCCGGATCCTCGAGGTGGAGAACTTCGAGGCGATGATCATCTTCGCTCGCACCAAGCAGGACACCGAGCAGCTCGCTGAGCGGTTGCGTGCTCGCGGCTTCGCCGCGACCGCGCTGAATGGTGATGTGGCCCAGGCCCAGCGCGAGCGGATCATCAACCAACTCAAGGCGGGCAAGCTGGACATTCTGGTCGCCACCGACGTGGCCGCTCGCGGCCTCGACGTCGACCGGATCAGCCATGTGGTCAACTACGACTTGCCCACCGATACCGAGTCCTATGTGCACCGGATCGGTCGCACCGGACGGGCCGGGCGCACTGGGGATGCCATCTCCTTCGTCGCACCCAAGCAGTTCTATCTGCTCAATCAGATCGAGAAGGCGACCCGACAGCCGCTGACCCAGATGCCGCTTCCGACCATCGACGACGTGAACAGCACCCGGCTGACCAAGTTCGACTCGGCGATCACTGAGGCGCTGGAGTCTGACTCGGTGGACACTTTCCGCGACATCGTCGCCCACTACGTCCGCGAACACGACGTGCCGGAGGTGGACGTTGCTGCGGCGCTGGCCATCGTCCTGCAAGGCGACGTGCCATTGCTGCTGGATGAGTCGAAGCCGGAGCCGAACCTGCGCGGTGAGCGCGAGCGTCCGGCCCGTGGCGAGAGGTCCGGACACGGTGAGGACGGCCCGCGGGAGCGTCGCGCCCGCAACCAGGTGGAGTTGGCCACCTACCGGATCGCCGTGGGGCGGCGGCACCGGGTCCAGCCGCGGCAGATCGTCGGTGCGCTGGCCAACGAGGGTGGCCTGCAGCGCTCCGACTTCGGGCACATCGACATCCGAATCGACCACTCGCTGGTGGAGCTGCCGGTGAAGCTGCCGCCGGAGGTCTGGCAGGCACTGGCCGAGACCAGGATCTCCGGCAAACTGATCGAGCTGGGTCGAGTGAGCAGTCGTCCGGCAGGTGGCGGATCGGCAAAGCCGCGCAAGGGACGTCCGCATCGCGAGTGGTGAGCGATCCGCGTTCGTGTTGAGAGCATGAGGCGGACCGACTCACATTCGACACTCCCTCGAAACACGGCGGTTTTAGCCTTCCCGGTGTGAGTCTGCTGTTTCGTGACTACTCCGGCACCCCGAAAGCCTTCGACGAGGTGGTGGGCGCTGAAGGCGTGCGGGTTGCCTACGGGTCGGTGCTGCGCCAACTGGGCAAGCTCGACGGCGAAGAGGTTCGGGCACGTGCCGAGTATCTGAAGTCGACCTATCTCGACCAAGGCGTCACCTTCGACATCGGCGGCGAGGAGCGTCCATTCCCGCTCGACATCGTGCCGCGGGTGCTGCTATCCAGCGAGTGGGCCGAGGTTGAGGATGGGGTCGCGCAGCGGGTCCGGGCCTTGGAAGCCTTCCTGGCCGATGTCTACGGCGAGGGGCGGGCCTTCCGCGACGGGGTGATTCCGCGCCGGGTCGTCGTCACTTCGCCGCACTATCACCGGGTGGTGGCCGGGCTGCATCCGGCCAACGGCGTCCGCTGTCATGTGGCGGGGATCGATTTGATCCGCGACGAGATCGGCCGGTTCCGGGTACTGGAGGACAACGTCCGGGTGCCATCGGGGGTCTCCTATGTGATGACCAATCGGCGGGCCATGTTCTCCGCACTTCCGGAGGTGACCAGCCGGCATCGGATCCGTCCGGTGGAGGGCTATCCGCTGCAATTGCTGGCTGCACTGCGGGCTGCGGCGCCGTCCGGGGTGCCGGATCCGACAGTCGTCGTGCTCACTCCCGGCGTGTTCAACTCCGCCTACTTCGAGCACGCTCTGCTGGCCCGGATGATGGGGGTCGAGCTGGTCGAGGGTCGCGACCTGGTCTGCCACGGTGGCCGGGTGTCGATCCGGACCACCCACGGGCTGCGTCCGGTGCATGTGATCTACCGTCGGGTGGACGACGAGTTCCTCGACCCGGCCCAATTCCGCTCCGACTCGGTGCTCGGCTGTGCCGGGCTGATCACCGCGGCTCGAGCCGGCAATGTGACGATCGCTAACGCCATCGGCAACGGAGTGGCCGATGACAAGCTGGTCTACACCTATGTGCCGGACCTGATCCGCTACTACCTCGGCGAGGAGCCGCTGCTGGCCAGTGTCGACACCTGGCGCCTGGAGGACCCGGTGCACCGCGAGGAGGTGCTCGACAGGCTGGGCGAGCTGGTTCTCAAGCCGGTGGACGGCTCCGGTGGCAAAGGCATCGTGATCGGCCCGCGGGCGAATGCCAAGCAGTTGGACGCGCTGCGCGCCCGGATACTGAAGAACCCCCGCGGCTGGATCGCGCAGCCGGTAGTGCAGCTGTCGACGGTGCCGACCATGATCGACGGCCACATGGTTCCCCGGCATGTCGACCTGCGGCCGTTCGCAGTGAACTCGGGCAGTGACGTCTACGTCCTGCCCGGTGGGCTGACCCGAGTGGCCCTGCCCGAGGGCGAGCTGATCGTGAACTCCAGCCAGGGTGGTGGTTCCAAGGACACCTGGGTGCTGGCCCGCGACGCCGTCCGTGGCAAGCGGCGCCGGCGGCGCGGACGGGACGCGGTCGCCTCGGTGCCACAGGTCGATCTCGGTGAGGAGAAGGTGGCCCACCAGCAGGCCCAACAACAGCAGCAGTCCCGAATCGGAGGGACGCCATGCTGAGCCGGATCGCCGAGTCGCTGTTCTGGATCGGACGCTATCTGGAGCGGGCCGAAGACACCTGCCGGATCGTCGAAGTGCACCTGCAGTTGCTCCTGGACGACCCCTCGGTCGACCAGGATGATGCCGCACTCACGCTGCTGGCCGTGATGGGCGCGGTGTCGGTCGAGGCTGCCGACACCACCGAAGTGCTGCGCCTGCTGAGTTACGACCCGGCCTCGCCGAGCTCGATCGCGGCCGCCCTGGGTGGAGCGCGCGAGGCGGCCCGCCGGGCGCGGGAGACGGTGTCGATCGAGATGTGGGAGGCGATCAACACCACCTGGAACTCGGTCAAGGGCGGGCGGCTGCAACGAATGCGTCCCGCGTCGGCCTTTCGGCATGTCCGGGAGCGCTGCGCCGTCATTTCCGGAACGACCGACCAGACGATGAGCCACGACGAGGGCTGGCTGTTCCTGACCTTGGGCCGCAGCATCGAGCGGGTCGACATGACCGCCCGACTGATCTCAACGGCACACATCACATCGGGAACCCAGAGTTCCTGGAACAACGTGCTGCGCGGCTGTGGTGCCCATCATGCCTTCGTCCGCTCCTACGGCGGGGTGACCACCGATACGGACGCGGCCGAGTTCGTCCTGCTGGATCGGCTGTTCCCGCGCTCGGTGGTGCACAGTCTGGCTGCGGCCGAGGCGGCATTGGTGGAGCTGAACCTGGCCAGTGGCCGACGAGCCGGCTATGAGGACGAGTCTGCTCGGCTGCTCGGGACGGCGCGCTCGGCGCTGGAGTATCGGGCTCCGGGTCGGATTCTGGAGGATCTGCCCGCCCGGATGACCGAGTTGCAGCGGACCTGCAACCTGGCCAGCGAGGCGATCACCGAGCGGTACTTCAGCGGCTCGACCGCGGCGAGCTGGAGCGGAGGCAACTGATGGGACGACAGCTGCGGGTGGTGCATCGCACCGGCTACCGCTACACCGGACTGGTCAGCGCCTCCCACAACGAGGCCCGGATGACCCCGCGGGCGACCCGGGAGCAGTTCGTCCAGGCCACCCGGCTGGACATCAACCCGGTCGCCTGGACCCACGCCTTCACCGACTACTGGGGGACCTCGGTCACCGCCTTCGAGGTGGCAGAGCCGCACCAGCGCCTGGATGTCGTGGCAGTCAGCACCGTCGAGGTGGGGGATCGGCTGGCGGTCGGACCTGGGGTCAGCTGGGCGGAGTTGGCCGATGACTCCTTCGCCGACAAGTACGTCGAGATGCTGGCGGACAGCGAACATGTCGATCCAGGCGTCGAGCTGCGCCGGATCGCCGCCGAGGTGGCCCATGACAGTGCACGTCCGGCCGAGGCCGTCACTGAGATCATCGGACGGATCCGCGAGCGCGTCGCCTATGTACCCGGCTCCACCCAGGTGAACACCCGCGCCGCCGACGTCTGGGCGATTCGGGCGGGCGTCTGTCAGGACTTGGTACATCTGGGCCTGGGAGCGCTGCGCAGCGCCGGGATACCGGCTCGGTATGTGTCGGGCTACGTGATGCCATCGGCCAGCCCTGTGGTCGGCGAGGTCCGAGTCGGGGAATCGCACGCCTGGCTGCAGTACTGGGATGGCGCCTGGGTCGGCCTGGACCCGACCAACGACATCGCGCCCGGCGACTTCCATATCGAGGTCGGCGTCGGTCGTGACTATTTCGATGTGCCGCCGCTGAAGGGGGTCTACTCCGGCTCGGAGTCCTCTGACCTGTTCGTCGAGGTGGAGATCACCGTCCTGGGTTGAGCCGGAGAGGTTCTGTCCGACGGCGCGGGTGCGGTGGCTCGGCCGTGCAGGGCCCTGGCGGCGGTATCGATCGGCTCGTACCGCCGCGGTGGGCGGCGATTCACACCGCCCGCTTGACGAAGTGTCACAGCGACGGCTTATGATTGTCCTGAATCGAAAAGATGTTCGAATACATCTGACGATCGGCCGAGCTGGGGAAGGCTCGTGGCGGGCTCTCGGGCCCGTCCGATCTCCGGTGTGGGCGCTCCTCGACCCAGCGTCCACACCGGGGACATCGGCCCGCTCGGGCGGCGACTCTCGGTCGGGCGGTAGGGGTGGACGTGTGGCAAGGCGAGCGATGGCCGAATCGAGCGGCCGGGCTGTCGGGGGAGTCCCGGTGAGCCCGCAGCCCGTCGCTGATCCGTCTCCCACTCCGATCCTCCACGTTGATATGGATGCGTTCTACGCCTCGGTGACCCAGCGCGACCGCCCCGACCTGGCTCACCTGCCGATGTGGGTTGGTGGCGCCGAGCGCGGCGTCGTCCTCTCGGCCAACTACCGCGCCCGCGAGTACGGGGTTCGTGGCGGTATGCCGGTGGCCAGGGCTCGGCGGCTGTGCCCGACCGGGGTGGGGGTGCCCGGCGACTTCGCGAGCTACTCCGAGGCGTCCCACCAGGTGCGCGAGATTCTGCACACCTTCTCGGCGAGAGTGCAGATGGCATCGATCGACGAGGCCTATCTCGAACTGCCGTGCGGGCCGCGTGCGGTTCCGGCTGCGGAGGTCGGTGCGCGGATCCGCGCGATCGTCTTCGATGAGCTGCAACTGACCTGCTCGGTCGGGATCGGCCCGAACCGCCTGATCGCCAAGATGGCTGCCAATGCCGCCAAACCGGACGGCCTGCGTGAGATTGCGGCGGACGCCGTGGTGGAGTTCCTGCATCCGTTGCCGGTGGAGGCCCTGGTCGGAGTGGGCGAGTCGGCTGCAGCCACGCTTCATCGGCTGGGAGTGATGACCATCGGCGAGCTTGCCGAGTTGCCGGCTGAGGAACTTCGCCGGGCGTTCGGACCCCATGCCGGCGTCAGGCTGAAGGCGTTGGCCTGGGGCAGAGGTGGCCAGACCGAGTTTCACGGCCCGGGCAGCAGGGGTGTCGGCTGCCAACTCACCGTCTCTCGCGATCTATCCGATCTGGACGAGTTGCACGCGGTGCTGCTCCGAGTGGCGACCAAGGTCGGCTCCCGGATGCGTGCCGCCGACGTGCGTGGACGCCGACTGACTCTTGGACTGCGCTATGCCGATTTCAGCTCGGCTTCCACCTCGGCCACTTTGGCGATGCCGACCGACGTCACTCAAGAGCTTTACCAGGTCGCCCGGCGCCTATGTGCGAAGCTGCGTGGCGGCCGGTTGGGGATCCGCCGGGTGGGTGTGCGGGTCACCGAACTCAGTGATCGCTCACGGACCGCGATCCAGCCACGGCTGGACGAGCCCGAACGGGGCTGGTCCGATCTCGACCGGGCCGGCGACCAGCTGATCCGGCGGTTCGGCCGTGGAAAAGTGGAGCGAGCAGTGCTTACCAGGGCAGACGGAGGTGCCGGTTCCGAAATGCCTGATCGCAGCCTAGACTGGCGCTGACGTGACACCGGAGGAGGTGACCATGGCCCTCACTGAAGAGGAACGGCGACGGCTCGCCCAGTTGGAGGCCGATCTGGCCGCCGATGATCCGAAGTTGGCCAGCGCTCTGCGCGGAAGCGGGCATCGTTGGGCGCGGCGGCAGACGGTGCTCGCCGCACTGATGTTCTTCCTGGGGCTGGCCGCTCTGGTCGGTGGCATGGAAGTGCACTGGCTGGTCAGCGTGCTCGGCTTTGTTGTGATGCTCGGTGCGGCGGTTCTCGCCTTGCGCGGCTTCGAGCAGACCGAGGCGCCAGCCCACCCGTCCGATCATGGTCGCGACGGTGATCACACCGACCCGCGCCGGCATCGCCCAACAGGCGAGGGCAACGGCTCCTTCTGAGCTACGAGCGTCGGCTACGGAGCCGACTGGGTCGTAGCGACAGCGGCCACCATGCAGCCAGGAGCCTGCGGCGGCGTCCGGCCAGGCCTGCGGTCAGGGTGGCCAGGGGCTCGTCCAGCTCCCGGGCAGCCATCGGCTGACGGTCGTAGCGGGCTCGCTCCACCGCCACTGCCAGCTGAGACAGTGCCGCGCCCGCATCGTGATCCAGCTGCTCGGCGAGTAGCGCTGCCTGTCGGCGCGGTGAGCCGGAGATGAGGCGGATCCCGGCATCAGTCAAGCGTGCGCACGCCTCCATCCAGGCCCCTTCGGCTGTAGGGCCGTCGGCTCGGCGCCGCAAGCGCCAGCGCCTCAGCCCCCACCGAGCCAGTCGCGGCAGAGCCAGCACGAGCCCGCCTGCCGCCAGCCAGCCGATGATCGGCCAGATCGGCAGGCTGGGTGCCTGAGCCGGCGTAGGGCGAGGGGCCTGACTGGCTCGCGGTACCGGCACCTCAGTCCGTGGTGCGGCGGACGGCTTGATGGTGGGCTCAGCGCTGCTGCTCGGGCTCGGCCCGCCCTCAACAGCGCCCGGCGGGGTAGCGTCCAGTGCAACCCAGCCCAGGTCGCTGAAGTAGAGCTCGGTCCAGGCGTGCATATTGCGGACGCTGACCTGCCAGACATCCCCGTTCTTGCGGCCGGGAAGGAAGCCGACCACCACCCGGGCGGGGATGCCGACCATTCTGGCCATCGCGGCCAGTCCGCCGGCGAACTGCTCGCAGTAGCCGGTCCGGCTGCCGGTGAGGAAATCGTTCAGAGTACCGATGGTGGTGCCGGGCACGGCCTGGGTGGAGTAGGTGAACTCACCCGAGCGCAGGTAGTCGCGCAGGGCCAGCGCCTTTGCTCCGGCGCTGCCCAGGCCGCTGGTCAGGTCATGGACCATGCCGCTCACCGTAGGTGAGATGTCGGCCGGCAGTTCCAGCGTCAGCCCACGATCGCCGGGGTTGCCGGCTGTAGCGCCGGCCAGTTCCTCGTCCAGATCGACTGGGGCCCAGCCGGTTGCGGTGTACTGCAGGTTCCGGGTGCCGTTGGCCTGGGTGTCGCCGACGGCGGCCACGGCCAGGGTGCTGCGGTCGTAACGCCAGTCACCGGGAGTGCTGTAGCTGGTCGGCACCCACGGCATTGGCAGCCACTGGCTGGTGAAGTCGCCGATGTTGACGCTGACCTTCACCCACCGCTGCTCGCCCCTCGGCTTGCCGGTGACCATCGGTGCCGGGAACAGCTCGGTGGGCACCAGGCTGAAGCCGTTGTCGGTGAAGCCGCTCAGGGCGGCCAGCCGCAGGTAGGTGCCCTTGCCGTCGTCGCTGCGGTAGCTCAGCACCGGACGGTCCGCAGTGGCATTGATGTTGCGGATCAGGTCCAGGCTCGGGTCGACCAACTGCACTCCGCCGCCGACTCCGGCTCCCCAGCTCTGGCTGGCGGCCGGCAGGCGCGTGCTCAGCCCGGCGGCGGCAACCAGGGACAGACCGACGGTCAGGGCGGCGATGCTGAGGATTCCGCGGCGCAGGCCGATGACCGAGGCTCCAGGGCTGGCTTGGCCGGCCCGGTTCCGGGTGCTGGCGACCAGGAGGGCTGCATAGCCGCAGGCAGGCACCAGGAAGTGCCAGAAGCTCGTCAGGTCGGGTGCGATCAGCACGGCCACGACGAAGCCCGGCAGCACCAGGACCAGCCCCAGCACGGAGGTGCGCAATGCGTCGCCGAGCACCTCCAGGATCACGAAGAGCGCCCAGAGCAGGACCGCACTGAGGGTGGCGAAGCCCAGGTCGTAGGGCATGGGTGCCACCGAAGCCTGGATGAATTCGACGGTCTTGGCCACCAGTCTGAACGGGTTCCGCGCCGCCGGGGCGATAAGCGGCACCAGGATCGCGGCGGCCAGTTGCAGCAGCCGGGCCGCCCAGGCCGGTGCGCCCAGGTGCCGCAGGCTGATCCCGATTCCGGCGCTGACGGCCACGAGCAGCACGGCGAGCACCAGGTAGCTGCGGTCGGTGGTCAGCACGACCAGGGGGAAGCCTGCGGTCAGCGCGGCTGCCGCGCAGGCCAGCGTCGTGCGATCGGCGGGGGTCATCGGCTCCATCCTCCGAACGCATGCCATGCCGGGGTCACCGGGCCGGACGGATCGGCCAGCACGGCATGCCAACCGGCCCTGGTCAGCCGCTCGATCGCGGCCGAGTCGGAGCCGGTGCCGCCGACCAGGATCGCCCAGCCCACGCGTCCGTTGGCCAATGCGGCGGCCAGTTCGGCCTCTTCTGCGTCGTCCACACGAGCCAGGACGGCGACCAGGAGCTGGTTGGCACCCTCGGCATCGGCCGCACGCAGGGCTGCGGTCAGGCCGCGAGCATTGCTGGGTTCGAGATCGGTGAGGTGTTCGAGGATCAGCTCCTGTTCTCCGCCGGGCAGACTGATTCCGTCGGCGTCGACCAGTCCAGCTGCGAAGCCGTCGCGAGCCAGCTGAAGGGTGATCGACGCCGCCGCACAGACCACCCACTCCAGCCGAAGGTCCGGGCTGTGCCGGGCATAGCCATGGCTGCGATTGTCGAGGATCACGCTGGCGCGAGGATCCCAGGAGCGTTCCTCGCGGCGCACCATCAGCTCGCCGAAATGGGCGGTGGAGCGCCAGTGGATACGACGGACGTCGTCGCCGGTTTCGTATTCGCGGATCAGGACGTCGTCGGCGCCACTCAGGCCGCTGTGCCGGATCATCGGATCGCTGAGAGCGCCCTGTCCGGTGGCCGGACGCAGGCTGGGCAGCACCTCGACCCGCGGACGCACGATCAACTCGGTGACGTTGTCTGCGGCGCGTAGCGAACGAGCCAGACCCAGGCCATCGCCCAGGCTCTGCTCGGTGGGGCCGAGCTGGTGTCGTCCCCGCCAGGCCGGGGTGACCTGATAGGTCAGTCCGCGGCGCCAGCGGCCGACGCCGGCTGGGATCACTACCCAGCGGGCCTCGCCCAGGGCCGGGGCCAGCCGATCGCGCAGCTGAAACACTCCGCCGAAGCTCAGCGAGCGGGGAGCCGGCAGCAGTTCGACATGAGCCGTCTGGCCGACGCTGATCCGGGGTGAACTCACAGTGCGGTCCACCCGGCAACTGATCGAGGCCGGAAGCAGTAGCAGCCAGCTGATCACCGGGGCGCTGGCCAAGAACACCCCCGGCCACGCCAGCGTGCGCTGCCCCAGGCTGAGTGCTATCACCGTCCAGGCGATCCCGGAGACGAGCAGGCCCCAGCCACGCGCGGTCAGCGGGTTGGCGGCCTTCATCTCAGCGCTTGGCTGGTACCGCAACCGTGGCGATCGCCGCCGCCACCGCATCTGCCGGGTTGCGCCCGGCAAGCTGAGCGGCAGGGCTGAGCAGAACCCGGTGGGCGAGGGTCGGGATCGCCAGATCGGCAATGTCGTCGGGGATCACATAGCCCCGCCCATCCATCGCAGCCCAGGCCTTCGCGGCGCGCATCAACTGCAGGCTGGCCCTTGGCGAGGCGCCCAGGCGCAGCTCGGAGGCGGTTCGGGTGGCTGCAACGACGTTGACCAGGTACTGCTTCACCTGCGGATGGACGTAGACCTGACGGACGATTCCGATTGCTTCCATCACCGTGGCCGCGGTGGCGACCGGGGCCAGCGGCTCCAGCGGGTCGGCGCCGCCGTGGTGCTCCAGCATTGCAACCTCTGCGGTGGAGCTGGGGTAGCCGATGTCGATCCGCAGCCCGAACCGGTCGCGCTGCGCCTCGGGGAGGGGGTAGGTGCCCTCCATCTCGATCGGGTTCTGGGTGGCGATCACCAGGAACGGGCGGGGGAGTTCATGGCTGACCCCGTCTACGGTGACCCGACGCTCCTCCATGGCCTCGAGCAGGGCCGACTGCGTCTTGGGTGAGGCGCGGTTGATCTCGTCACCGATCACCAGGTTGGCGAAGACGCTGCCCGGCTTGAACTCGAAGCTCCCGCTGGCCTGGTTGTACACCGAGACTCCGGTGATGTCGGACGGCAGCAGGTCGGGGGTGAACTGGATTCGGCGCACAGTGGCGTCGATGGCCTTGGCCAGGGACTTCGCCAGCATCGTCTTCCCGACTCCGGGGACGTCCTCAATCAGGAGATGCGCCTCGGCCAGCAGCGCTGCTGTGGCCAACTCGACCGCCTCCGGCTTGCCCTCGATCACTGTGCTGACGGCCTCCCGGATCGAACGTGCCAAGCCGGTGACTCGGGCGACGTCGCCCTCACTGATTCCTTCCACTTCGCCCCTGTCGTCATCTGCTGCGGACTCCGCCCAGCCTAACCGGCGTCAAGGCCCTGCGGGGGTGAGTGGATTTAGTCACCAGAAAACCAGCTGGGTGGAGCAAAGTGGGGTACTGTGGAGCCAAGTGGAGGAAAGGGAAAGGGGAGTGGGCACCATGTTTCTGGGCACCTACACCCCCAAACTCGACGACAAGGGACGGTTCTTTCTGCCCGCCAAGTTCCGCGAGCAGCTCGCAGCCGGCCTGGTCATCACCCGCGCTCAGGACCGCTGTCTGGCCATCTGGCCGACAGAGGCGTTCCTGGCCGAGGTGACGAACGCCGCAACCGGTCCTTCCACTGTTCGAGGGGTGCGTGACTACCAGCGGATGGTGGCCTCGGGTGCCTCGGACGAGTTGCCGGACAGCCAGGGCCGGGTCACCGTCCCAGTTCCGCTGCGGGCCTATGCGGGCCTGACCAAGGAGATCGTCGTGATCGGGGCGTTCAACCGCCTTGAGGTGTGGGATGCGGCGACCTGGGCGGAGTACTCGGCAGCTCAGGAGGAGGCCTTCGCGGCCTTGGATGAGGGAACCCCCACGGTGGGCTGACCACCGAAGGACGGTTCGCGCGTGGCGGCTTCAATCCGCGTGCAGACCCTGCTGGCGCACCTTCCCCGGTGCCAGGAGCGGAGACCGCGGATTGAAACCACGACGCACGAGCCGAGCAACCAGGCACAGCGGATAGGCAGGGTCGAGATGAGCGAAGCTGGCGGCAGCGTCGCCCCGCAGCACCACCCGGTGCTGGTGGAGCGCGTGGTCGAACTGCTCGCTCCGGCGCTGGCCGAGCCCGGATCGGTCTACGTGGACGGCACCCTGGGGCTCGGCGGTCACGCCGCAGCCATGCTGGAGGCTGCGCCGAACGCCAGCTGCATCGGGATCGACCGGGATCCACAGGCCTTGGCCTTGGCCGGCGAGCGGTTGGCTGGGTTCGGCTCCCGTGTTCAGCTGCATCGGGCGATCTACCACGAGCTACCCGAGGTGCTGGCAGTGGCCGGTCGGCCGAAGGTGCAGGCGATCCTGCTCGATCTGGGGCTGTCATCGCTGCAGATCGATGCCACCGATCGCGGCTTCGCCTATGCCGTGGACGCACCGCTGGATATGCGGATGAACCCCGACCAGGAGTTCACGGCGGCCACCATTGTGAACACCTGGCCGGCAGAAGAGATCGCCCGCATCCTTCGGGACTACTCCGACGAGCGGTTCGCCCGGCGGATCGCCGACCGGATCGTGGCGGCTCGACCGTTGGCCGGCTCGGCTGCATTGGTCGCCGTCGTCACTGACGCTCTTCCGGCGGCGGCACGCTACGGGGGAGGGCATCCGGCCAAGCGCACGTTCCAGGCACTGCGGATCGCCGTCAACGCCGAACTCGACTCGCTGGCAGGGGTGCTTCCGGCTGCGCTGGCTGCGCTGGCGCCCGGCGGGCGGCTGGTGGTGCTGGCCTATCACTCCGGCGAGGACCGGCTAGTGAAGCGGGCCTTCACTCAGGCCACCACCGATCGGGTCCCGGCCGGGGTCCCGTCCGTCCCGGCGGGCTACGCCGCGGACTTCACATTGCTCACTCGCGGTGCCGAAAGAGCATCGGAGACCGAGATCGCGTTCAACTCGCGCGCCAAGCCGGTTCGGCTGCGTGCCCTAGCCAGAAAGCAGGAGGAGGCCCGATGACCGCCCAACTCGCCCCTCGTCCGAATCCGGAACGCCGCCGGCCGCTGCTGCGTCCGGTTCCCCGGGCAGCCTCCAGCTTGGCGACCATTCCCTTCGTGGCTGTGGTCGCCTCTGTGCTGGCGCTGGGGATGGTAGGGATCCTGGTGCTGACGACAGCCCTGCAGAATCAGGCTTTCGTGGTTCAGGATCGCCAGCGTCAGGCGGCAGTCCTGGCGACCAAGGTGTCCGGGCTGCAGGCCGCGGTCGCCGACAAGCGGTCGGTGCAGAGCCTGGCCGTGGCCGCCCAGTCGCTGGGAATGCGACCCAACCCGCTGGCGGCGAACCTCCGTCTCGACGATGGGGACGTCGTCGGCAAGGCGTCGGCCGTCACCGGCATCGAGGTGCCGTCAATGCGCTACCTGACCGACGAGCAGGTTGCGGCTCAGATCGCCGCCATGGACAAGGCTGAGGCTGATCGAAAGGCGAAGGCTGCGGCGAAGGCGAAGGCGAAGGCTGAGGCACAGGCGGCGAAGGCACAGGCCGAGGCGCAGGCCAAGGCGAACGCGCAAACTGCAGCCGGCACCACCAAGCCGGGCGCCAAGGAGCGTGGCTGATGGCTCGCCCGCTGGATCGGTTCTTCCTCCCGACGCAGGCCAAGGCGGCCAAGACGAATCGGCGGCCCAAGCGTCGGATGCCAGGAAAGCAGCCGGGGATCAGCTCGCTGACCAGGCTGCGTGCCCTGCTGATCGGTATCGCCGTGATCTTCTCGATGGCCGCTGGACGCGCCGTCCAGGTGC